>Ga0207646_10000026_pt1 | contig 235945 bp, 242 predicted proteins | sample KBSK5502metaG_FD_184343 | JGI IMG/M metagenome (GOLD analysis project Ga0207646, IMG submission 184343) | Corn, switchgrass and miscanthus rhizosphere microbial communities from Kellogg Biological Station, Michigan, USA - KBS K5-50-2 metaG... | ecosystem: Host-associated > Plants > Roots >... | reverse complement strand
TCGCTGGCTTCGAGCACCGTGGAGGTCATGCCACGCTTCCCTAACTCGTAGGCCGCCGTCAGGCCTGCGGGTCCCGCACCGATGATGACGGAAGATTCTCGGCTCATGAGCGTTTCTCTACCCGTGATCCCGAGCCCAGTGCTTCTGGAGCAAGAAGTGAGGCCGGCCTCCCGAGGTCCTGATCACCCTTAACGAGATGGCGCACTGTCCCGATCGCGAAGGCAATCCCGCTGTAGAGAAAGTAGAGCCAATGCCATGGGATGGTTTGGAGCGCGAATCGGAGCCCTCGCCTCTCCAGAAAAAACCGGTAGAGCCGGACATTCAGGATGAGGAGTATCAGCCCCATGACAGCGGCCCCGACCAAGAGAAGCGGCTGCCAGAGGGACAGCAACAATGCGCCGAGAAGTCCACACGTCAACATGACGCTCGCGCGCCCGGAGACACCGATATTCAAATCGTTCACAAAACCCCGATTCCGATGTATGAGTCGGGTCCATGGCAAGGCTCGCTGAAAGAAGTCGGCTTGTAACATCGATACGACTGTCCAGCGCTTCCAATGCTTGACCTGGAGCGACTTACACAGCCGAATCGAATAACCGGCTTTCTTGAGGCGATACCCTAGTTCAATGTCTTCTATTGACGGCTTAGTGTACGATTCATCGAATCCACCCATCGTGAGGAACACATCTCGACGGATCGCACCGCAGGCTCCCCAAAATGTTGACGCCTCCTCGCGACCGTTCTGATGGACATAATGGTGGAGCAGGTTCCGATACTGTGAGAGAAAACCGGGCTCGTTGGGTTGATCATCGTACGACCCGATGATCGCCGCTATCTCAACATGCTGAGCAAAGACCTCTTTCACCCGATGGACAACATTCTCAGGGACGGTCACATCGGCATCGACGAAAAAGAGAATGTCCGACTTCGCTTTCGACGCTCCAAGATTTCTGGCGCGACCAGGTCCTCCTGGTGCAGGAAAGCGATACACGGTCATGCCAGCTGCTTCCGCATACTGTGAGGAACCGTCAGTATCGCCATCGCCGACCACGATTACTTCACTGGGGAACGGGAGTAAGGTCTTCACGCTCGCTATACATTGGCGAAAATTCTGCCCGCCGTTATAAACGGGAATAATTACGGAAACATTGAGGTTATCGTCCAACGATCTCAACAGGGAGCATTGTTGTGCGATCGAGGCCGTATCAGTAGAACCCATCATTCTAAAAACCTCGAAATTCAGTGCCTGGTCCAACACGCAATTCTTACAATAACACACTGAAAAAGATACTCCTCCAAAAGAGTGAGTTTACTATAATTTATGACCAAAGAATCGAGACTGACGTTTCCCCGGAAAACGACGGCAGGGCATACCTAGAGTAACCTGACGGCTTCGGCGGGCTTGCACGAAAGGAGCGGACCCATGAAGCGGTCGGAGTGCTCGGAAGCACAGATCGTGTACACGATCCGGCAGGCGGAAGCCGGCACCCCGGTCGGCGACCTCTGCCGGCGGCTCGGGGTGCGTGACGCCACCTTCTACGCCTGGAAAAAGCAGCACGCCCACCCGGGCGTGAGCGAGCTGCGGCGACTCCGGCAGCTCGAAGAAGAAAACAGTCGATTGAACCGGTTGGTCGCCGACCGTTCGTTCGACAAGCACATGCGGTCGGAGGCCCTGCGAAAAAAAGTGTGCAGCCCGCCCGCCGCCGAGAACGGGCTGGCTGGTTTCAGAACACCGTTCAGGTCAGTGGCCTGCGGGCCTGTCGTTTGGCGTAGTTCAGTCGGGCGGCCTGGATCTCGCCCATTCCCGACCTCGGTTGGGCACTCTGCGGTTCTGGGTGTTGCTGACTTTCTGCAAAACATAGCGTTGTGCTCTCCGTGAATTAATCTTCTGGGTTGCTTGTCGCGGGCGGTACTGAACCAGGCCCCGGTACTCGATGATTTGGTGTAGCCACCCGTACTTGTACCAGTGGACTCAGTTCCAGATGATCAGTTATACCTCCTCTGAGGGTCCGTAAGTGTTGCTGCCAAACACACTTCACCTTCAGGCTTCGAAAGGAGTGTTCGATGACGCCGTTCTGCTGCGGAGTACAGGACGTGATGAACTCCTGTCGTAGCCAGTGGTCCAGACAAGCCTGGCGGAACCGCCGACTCTGCAAGGTCACGCCGTCGTCGCTTCGCAAGTCGGACACCTCATTTGAGAAGACGAGCGTCCCGGCACCGGATCGCGAAGAGGGCAAGCAGGCTACGACGACGTAGCCGCGGCGTGTTTGGCCATAACCGGCCGGGAGCCCACAGCTCGGCTGCCAGACGTCGAACCGGCAGAGCGAACCGAAGCAGCAACTCGTGCGCCGGCAGTCGTAAGATTCAGGCAGGCTAGCTTTTTCATGGATGACGGAACGTGACCGATCAAGGAAATAGCCGCTGCGCCGACGCGTTGCGTCGCATCGACTCTCTCAACCTTCGCGCGTGAAAACCATGACGTTCGTAGCGAGCCACGATGATCTGGCATCCCGAAATCCGGCAACCACCAGGTCCCGCAGCTCTTGGCGCTCGACCATCCCGTGGTTGCGAAAGCGCCCGACCCAGTATGAGCGTTCCTGCTCGTTTACGTGCCCAGATCCCCCTTGACCAGGCGGCGCGGCGGTGAAGACGACCGTGGGCGCGCTCGCAGCGAGGAACGCCACAAGGCGATCACCCAGCTCCGGCGGCAGGTGCTCGGCGACTTCAAACGAATACGCGAGATCGTACTCGGCTGGCTCGACCACAATTGGCTGCGTCAGGTCAAACGGGAGCGCATGGACACCCTGGAAGCGCGCGATGAGGCGTCCTAGCCGCGTATACTCGTATGCCACAACAATGTGACCACGCCGTCTGAGCTCCGCGGCGTATGCTCCCGAGCCGGCCCCAGCATCGACGAACCGTCCCGCCCCTGGAAACACATCTTCAAAAGTACGCACGACCGTAGGCGCATTCGCTACTGCATGTTCGTGGAAATACAGGAACACGAGCGGGTTGTAGGTGAGCCAGTCGATCCCGAACCGCTCGCCAAGTTGAGATGAGGCCTTCGTGAGCTTCATCCGGATCGGCCTCGCTCGCAACCAGTAACGGCGCAGGACACGTCCTGCCGTCATTCGGAAACCGATAAAGGTCCGTCGTTTGCTCAGCATCAGGCGATCGTAGTCCGCCATCTTGGTCCCCTTTTGGGCCAGGTCAACGGGGTGGTCTCAACTCCGAGGGTGTAGGATACGTCTTTCTTGAAGCATTGTTTCTCCAAATTGAGAAAAATAAAATTCATACAGGTAGTATGAATACGTTGCAGGGTAATTTTGAGAAGAAAGCTTTTATCTTATTTGAATTGTCCGCTAAACCGAATGTCCCTGTTTCTCCTTGTTGGCGCCTGCGATACCAAAAACGGTTTTGAGCCATAGTCGAAACAAGACTTGCCAGTATCCACTGCCCACCTTTGCTAGACGAAAGGATGACACACCCATATCCGGTGTCCGCTGAATCCATGAAATAGGAACTTCCCTGACTGAGTACCCCATTAATAGTGGTTGCAAGCCTATCTCTGCGTTCACGGCAAAGTGTGGCTGAGTTAACCGGAGCTGCTCAACGACTTCTCGGCGAAGCAGTTTTAAGTTGTTCGTGAGATCGCGAAACTTGCGCAGAAACATGACTTGAGCAAGGGCATGGAAGCCTCGATTAGCGAGAATCTTCTTGAACGGGTAATTTAGCAGGACACTGTGGCGGGAAAAGCGACTGCCGACTACAACATCATATCCCTTTGCAGCCGCATCAAACAGGTCACGTATTTCCGGCAAGAGGTGCTGAAAATCACAATCCATGGACAGGACATAGTGACCTGTCGCCGCCCGATATCCTTCCGCAAGAGCTCTGCCTACCCCGTTCGGAGGTGTGCGAAAGATCGGCCTGATTCTCGTATCTGCCTCGGCGAGTCTCCGAATCACCTCAGCGGTACCGTCCTGGCTATTGTCATCCACCGGTATAATCTCATGGATATACTCACCATAAAGACTCATAAGCTGAGTCACCAGCGGCTCAATATTCATCTCTTCATTGTGGCAAGGTATGACAACGGTCACAGCACTTCGTAGTTGCGGGTGCTCACACAATGATACCTGCGGTCTTTCAGTCACTCGGGGAGGTTTTTGCGCATGAATCAGAATGGAACCTGCCAAGGTCCGGAGTCCTGGGGTGTTTTCAAGTAGGAGTGACACATTCCGAAGCAACCATATCAGCGACCGCGTCAGGGGCCCATACACAAAATCATTGTACACGGCAAAAACTCTGATGAAGCCCACCTCTGAAATCAATTCATACAGTGCGGGACGACTCAACAATCGTCTCGGGTCTGCTTGCCCAAAATGTCGTCTAACTGATTGGCGAAGTTTTAGCACCACGTTCCATGGATTGCTTTCATAGAAAATGACCTGTCCCCCCGGTTTTAGCAATTCATAGACGTGCTGGAGAAACCAGGCGCAATTCCGCTCGTCCAACAGGTCGGTCGCAATGATAAAGTCAAAACATCTTCCGACCAGTGCCGCGGGAAGGGAAGAGACACTCAGGAATTCTACGGCTTCAGGCAATTGATCCGGGCGAGCACTGTCAGGACAGAACGATACTGAGGTGATGGGATTCTCGCCGCGTGACACACGGATCAACTGCCGTGTCAACAGGCCTTGACCGCATCCTAGTTCCAAGATCGATTGCTTGGGGAGAAGATGGACCATATGTCGAAACGACTGGGCCCGCCACAGTAGTCTATCGTGATAGATGGGGTCTTGTCTCAGCCAGTACTGATCCCGGTACCGCTCACGAACGCCTAGGGTTTCAATTGCCTTGCCCTGTAGTTCTGACATAAAGCGAGTCTGACCCCGGCATTTACTCGTAGCCTATCAGATGCCTTCTTGTGCTGCCTGAACTGTCGCCGCTAGCCGAACCTTCCAAGCATCGATGATCTCTCTGAAGATGTCGTCCAGCGATTTACTGATTTCCCATTTTGGGTAGTGACTCTTAAAGCGGGTGAGGTTGCTGATGTAGCAAAGGTGGTCACCCTCGCGGTTCTTATCGATGTATTCATAGGTCATCTTCTTTCCGGTCAACTTCTCGACTTGGTCAAAAGCTTCCAGGATGGAACACGAATTCTGTCGCCCACCGCCCAGGTTATACACTTCGCCGTAGCGAGGGTTCTGGTATATCTCCTCGATGGCGCGCGCGATGTCGTAGCTGTGGATGTTGTCACGAACCTGCTTGCCTTTGTATCCAAAGACCCGATACGTCAGTCCCAGGAGTTGGGTTTTGACCAGATACGACAAGAAACCATGGAGTTCGACGCCAGCATGGTGGGGCCCAGTCAGGCAACCGCCGCGGAGACAGTGCGTCTTCATGCCAAAGTAACGGCCATACTCTTGCGTCATCACATCGGCAGCAACCTTGCTGGCTCCGAAGATTGAATGTTTCGACCGGTCGATCCGCATCTCCTCAGTGATGCCATCATCGTCCTCGGAGCGGGCGTAATCCCAGCGCTGCTCCAGTTCCTTCAGCGGAAGCTCGTTGGGGGCGTCACCATAGACTTTGTTGGTAGACATAAACACGAAAACGGCGTCGTGGCTATGCTGTCGCGTGGTCTCCAGCAAATTCATCGTGCCGACCGCGTTGACGTCAAAATCGTCGAACGGGCGGCTGGCCGCCAGGTCGTGGCTGGGCTGAGCGGCGCAGTGAATGATCAGGTCGAAGGGACCTTCGGACCGGAACAGATGAGTCAACCCCTGGCGGTCGCGGATATCCAGGTGGTGGTGGCGAAAATGACGTGTCGCTTCTCTCAGCCGTTGCAAGTTCCACTGCGTGTCCCCTTCCGGACCGAAGAAGTCGGCCCGCATATTGTTGTCGATCCCGACAACGCACTGCGCACGGTTGTCGAAAAAGCCGACAAGCTCCGAACCGATAAGCCCACTGGAACCAGTGACAAGTACTTTCACGTTTGACCTCTACTGTTCAGCCATCTGGCTAAAACCGGGTGTCGCTATCAGTACTTTCAAGGAGGTCCTCTACTTCCTTTTCAAGTTACCGAACGATAGATCCGCGACCCCCTTGCCCTGCATGGAGTAGGTTAGTGCCCAGTGCTCCGGGACTGCCCGCCATCAGGTTTCTCCGCGGCACTGACCAAGAAGAGAAGATTTTCTCTATTACGGCCTTTCAGCTCGATCCGTCTATTGGTTGCTGTTAGTTCAGAAACCAGCCAGTTCAACCAACCAATCGGCCCATAGACCAAGAATTGCTGCTGCGATGCAACATAGGGCGCATATTCTTCTATTTTTAAGCGGAACCAAGGTTTCAGGTTGAGCATGCCTTGATCAACGCTGGTAAAGCCGAGATGGCGGAGAGAGGCTTGAGGGTCAGCCAGATACACAAGGCGTGCATTGATATCTCGTGGTGCATAATGCGCAAGTGTCATAAATGTGTGTGGATCCGACGCCACGATAGGTAACTGGTTCTCGTTATTGAATCGAAGGAACTCGTAGGTTTTGGCCTGAGCCGAAGACACCTCAACCATGCTTTGAAAGGTCCGGATCTCCAGAACCACGAACCCACTGCACAAGACAACTACTAGCGAGGCTCCCATAATGGCCCGGCCATCCAATAACCTGTGGGCGGCAAACGCGAAAAGAATGCTAAAGCCTATCACCGATGGCAGGGCATATCGAGTCGTCGCTGCGCCAGTAATAAATTTGGCCAAGATAACGGCGACAACTGGAATCGCAACGAATCCGAATGCGGCAGCAATCTCATAAAGCTGGGGCGTAGCATGCGACTCTTGCTTTCGGTTACTCACCCCGGCTGGAAGTGTCGTTGAATACATTGCTGCCACAATTAGCATCCCCACCAACGGCAATAGCGCAGGTGTGAGCAACGAGTAATAGAAATCTATTATCTGTCCCCAATGAGGCTGAGCCCAAAAAATAGCAGAGTGGGTCTTGGCTTCTTGAATCAAAGGGGCAAACAGAAATAACGGAATCATGCCAAAGCCGGATGCTACCCAGATGGGAAGGTCTAGCCGTCGCAGAGAAATCGAGCGTACCGCTTCGCCACTAGCCAGCGGAAGAAGTAGTAAGACCGCGTAATAATGGCAGGACACAGCCGCTGCGAGACTTACAGCCAAACCGATCAATGAAAGCTTGCGGTGGTGTCCTTCAACTGCTGATTGCCAACAGATCAGGGCAACACCGGCGAAGCCCAGGACAATTCCATAGGGCCTTGCCTCATAGGCGTAGGAGGAGGCTTTAGTGACAAGCGGGAAAAGCATCGCCGCAAAGCCATAGAGGGCTGCAGACCGTTTCGCGACGAACCGGAACAGGCACAGGCTCATAACCCAAACCCCAAGCACCTCCGGTAATCGGATCGCCAGCTCACTGACTCCAAAAAGAGAGAGCGATACGCGTGTGATGATGTGGAACAACGGAGGGATTTGCTCCCCTCCTGTCAACAATGCAGACCAAATGTCGGAAATAGTTGGAAGGCCGGAAATATAGTAGGTAAACAGTTCGTCAATCCACATCGGTTTTCGTGAGGCAAGCAAACATGTGCTTACCAGATACACGATGGAAACACTGCACAGTAACAAGACCTTCCTTCGTTCACAATAATCTCTCATCGCCTCGGCAGCGCGATCCAATTGTTGTAGTACGTTCATATAGGACTTACCGTATTGGGGCTACTAGTCCGACCCTTCCGCCCCTTTCATATGTCGTTAGTGCGAACAATGGGCTTAATTCTTGCGATGCCCTAACACGCAAAGCCGTTGGCGACCCTGCACAGATGCCCAGACACGCTCTCCGTATTCTGTACCCCGGTTGGCTGTCTGCTGTGCCACCGGACAGGTTACGAGCGCTTGAGGCAAGACTCAGCAAAGCGGGTCGTGCCGAGAGCGAAGTTGCGACAGACCTGCCGTTCGACTTCGCTGGCACCCCAATTGAAATATCCTATGACATACACCAAAAGACCGATTCCTGCTACAACCATAATTGAGAGCAGAGATGATGGTTCAATGGCTTGCCGTGAGACGTAGAGCACGATCGTCGCTGGGATGGCAGGCAACATTGCTGGCAAGAACACCTCCTTGACGACCTGAGTTGTGCTGACGCCTATGACGTGCATTGAGTACGGCAGGACGAGCCCAAGGCAAGCGATGGTCGTCGGCAAGAGCGTGCCAAGCGCGACACCGGTGAGCCCAAGGCTTTGCACGAGCGCAACCGACAGGGCGAGGTTCGCCAATCCTGTGCCGACAGATACTAGTGCTAGTGGGCGATGTCGTGCCATGCCCTGAAGGATTGAAATGGCTGGCCACTGGCTCGTATCAATGAGGCTGGCAAGGGTGAGGATGGTAACGAGATGGGCATAGTCTGCATAGGCCGCGCCGACCCACACGGTGAGGATCGGTCGAGCGAGAATGACGAGTATGCATCCGACCGGCAGAAAGATCGCAAGCGTCAGGCGTGTGCCAGTTATATACACCGACCGGAGACGAACCTGGTCATTCTCCGCATGAAGTTCCGAGGCGAGCGGCAGGAGCACCTTCATAAATTGATCGGTCAGAACCTGGGCGACCTCGCTCAACCGTCGGGCGAGGGAATACGGCGTGATAAAGCTGACAGGCAGGAATGCACCGATCACGACCTCGTCAGTCTTTGTCTGGAGACGGCCCGCCACATCCATCACGAAGAGTGGTGAACTAAACGACAGTACCGTTCGAACCAGTCGGCGGCTGGCACCGCGCCAGCCAAACCGCAGTTCCGGCGCGATGCGGTTGATAAGCCAGATGCTCGGGGCCTGCATCGCAAGCGTGACGAAGATACCGACTGTCGCTATGCCAAGCACGCCTCCGCCTAGTAGCAAGACCACAACGATCCCGGCCGCAGACAGGAGCGTACCTGTGACGCTGACGAGACCGCTGAGGTCGAACCGTTGCAGGCCTTTAAGGACGGCTATCGGGGTTACGCACGGGATCGAGATCCCTATCCCGAAGCCCATTATCAGCACGAGCCAGGTGGCCGTCGCCCTTTCATTGGACGGCACGTTGAAGAGGTACGGAAGGACCGAGGCGATAGCTGCGCTGAGAGCCATGACGATTAGGCCGAGGACAGAATAGAGGCACAGGGCGGTCGCAACCAGGCCACGCCCCCTGGCGATCTCTCCTTTGGCATGGTGCTCAGCGATGTACTTGATAACGGCGCCCGCAACACCCAAATCGAGGAGCGAGCCGTAGGCCACTACCGAGCCGACGAGTATCCATAGCCCATAGCTGACCGCTCCTAAGCGATCCAGGATGAACGGCGTCAGTAAAAACCACGTGGCAAACGTGATGAACTTTCCCGCGAGGTTGATGGCGGTGCTCAGAAGAATGCGCCGGCGAATGACCGCATCCTTCTCTGCGTCAATACCCATCGGGTAGCTCCAGAAGGAATGTCAACAAACAGCAAGTCCCCCTATGCCCCACGCAGTCCACACAACACCCGGCCACGAGATGGAAGCACGTGACGCATAATGTCCTAGATCACCGCAGCATGAAGCGGCTGATGTTCTTTTGGAAGCCGATGGCTGAAAATCTGCGTTATGCACCGATCAGTCGTTTCGTGAGCCTATAGCATGCTCCGCAGATTTTCAGTACGGGTTGGATGGCACCAGCAAGAGCACCCAGGCGCCGCAGTAGCCGGTCATCTGCGTCGGTTCGACGCGCCCCCGATAACTGCCAGAAGGCTGCCCAGACGTAGAAATGAAACGCGACGAGCATCGACGCGCGAAGAACCCCAGGAACGCCGTCCCTGAAGGCCTGTCCTGTGAAAAAGTATCGATAGACTTTTTCAGCCAGAGTGGTCAGCATCTCCTTCGCCGTGAAGACCTGCCCCTGATCAACCATAGTCTGTGCTTGCGCGGGAGCATAACGCATAACCCGATCCAGCACCTCTGGAATGTTGCGATTCCTGTCATGCCTAATTACTAGGTCGTCGCGCCCGGGAAGGTTGTATAAACGATCGGGGGCTACCTGCGGAAGAGCGTTAGGTATCGCAGGCCATTTCACCTTGCGGCGACGATACATCCTGAGCTGAGGCTCATAACGCTGCAGGGGATTGCTCGGCGGGTAGCCTAGGTCAAAATTCATTCTCGGGATAACGATCGCATCAAATTCATCTCCGCCTCGCCGTGCCAGCCGTTGCAGTTCCTTAGCCAGTCCAGAGGTTACTCGCTCGTCCGGATCCAGAACAAGGATCCACTCACCACAAGCTTCGGCAGACACTTCATTCCGTACGAGCTCAACGATTGGAACAAGGGCGCGGCTAATGACCCGCGCACCATACTTCTTCGCCACAACGGGAGAGTCATCAGTGCTTGATAAATCCATAACGATAATTTCATCAGCCCATGATATAGACTCCAAGCACGGCCCCAGCTTATCTGCCTCGTTCCGACATACGATACAGACCGAGATCGCCGGTGCATCGCTCCCGAAGACAGCCGGCTCCCTGTCCTCCTCGTGTTCGGGCCGTGAAGGAAGAATCGATGGATTTACATCTCGATGACCTTGCAAATAATCCCCCGTTTCACACGATTTCATACTTCAAATGCTTCACCTCTTCAAACAGCTTCATCCTCTCCCTGTTTCTCTCATGTCTCAACACTTCACCTACCTCGATCTCAGGAATCAGATCTTTCCCGAGGTCATTTCTCACATAAAAAGCATTAAATCCGAAGCGATTGGCTCCGACGAGTCTATATCCAAGCCTTCTCGCAAGCTTGGTCATCGCCACAGGCGAAGCTCCGAGGTACTGCGGGTGTACACTTCGCTGCCAAGCATAGTTTTCATCATACGGGACGACAATACTATTCATCCCGAATTCAACATGCGTTTCAATGACAACTATCCTGGGATTTATGCATTCAACAGCATCCCAAATCCAATAATCGTTACCGTCAATGTCAATCGAAAGTACGTCAATTTCGCCTTCAAAACCCGCTTCCCTTATGATTTGATTTACATTTGTTCTTTTCACCATCGTTTGTTGGAATTTCGGGGGGTACAGGCGCGTATCGGGATGCCTTTTATAGAATCTTTCACCTTTCTCGATCTGCTCGAGATCTTTGTCTATAAATAGACCATGAAATCCGAAGTTAAGAGCTAAGTTCGCGCAGTTACTTGCCCCGATCCCATCACCTCCTCCGATGTCCACAAACTTTCCGGGGCCGATACCAATAACACCTAGTAAAAATACCATAATACCATCTTCATCAAATTGCGAAAAAACTCTAAACCCATGCTCCCAGATAGGAGGTAACTTTTCCCCCTTTTCAGCTTTCCTTCGGTAGCTCAGATAAAGACTCTTTAGGGCTATCTTGGTGACAGGCGAGGTTTTTTCAAAAATAGATTGTTGGCTCGCCACTACCTCGAATACCCGATCAATAATTCTTCTCGCAATCTGCCTAAACGGATTCATATTTTCGTACCTCTCTCCAGGAGCACTCCCCGGTGCCTACTAGCGGGAGTAGTTGGCGTGAATCGAATATGAACGGGCATCTGAGCAAAGCGCAGGGTATCAGCATCACTTCACTTATGGCACGATCTACTGGCGGGATGAATTACTTGGGAGCAAGGCTCTCCCGGTCAAAAAAGCCAGAGGGAAGATACTTTTTAGCCCGCCTCCGTGCCCTGGAATTGTTTAGGCGGTGTCCTTAACAAACAACCCGTAAACAAGGCCGCCCGCCGTTCCTTCCAGCACAAGCAACTCCTCATGTACCGACACCCATCGACAACACAACGCGGCGGTCACGAGCCGCCGCATGCGAAAGAACGCCCAACTTCCAAGAATGTATAAACCGTAAGGATCGCGTTGGCGTAGCCACATGGTACAACAAGCGCCCATACCGTAACCATACATTGAACGACGAGCAATGCGCCCAGCTTTGTCCTGCCGTTCGTGATGCACAAGCGAATTCGGCTCGTATCGAATTCTGGCGCCCGCACGGAGAAGTCGGTAAAAGAGGTCCATATCGACTCCGCCTTTGCCGGGCGACCCAGGGCCGAGACGTTCGTCGCACCCTCCGATCCTGAAGAACCAGTCACGTTTTATTGCGAAGTTGTTGCCACTTCCGACGACCCACGGCGAGACTTTACGGCTGAACTCGACTCGGAGAGTGCCCGTCCGCAATGAGACGGGAAACAATTTGTCCCCCTCCGGCTCGAGCGGTAGTATCCGGCCAGTTACGGCAGCGAGGCCGTTCTCGGACGCAAAAGTCTTTTCAACGGTAGCGAGCCATTCCCTTTCAGGAACACAATCGTCGTCGGTGATGGCGACGATCGGATAACATGCACGTCCAATTGCCGCATTCTGTGATGCCGCGAGGCCACATGGCTCTTGCCGTATATAAATGATTGGCACATTGCTTGACTGGCGCTTCTCAATCATCGAGCGCGTCGTTTCATTCCGACTTTGATCGACGATGATCACCTCTGCTGGCAACACGTCGCCCGACCACAGGGCGTCAAGACAACGGGACAAAGAGTCTGGTCGGTCGAGTGTTGAAATAGCGACAGAAATTTTCGTCACAACTGCCATATCCCCCACGGTTGCGCGCGTGTCACAAGCCGCTCCTTCATATCGACAAAAATCCAACCAAGCATTTATCGCCTATGCCTCGCTCCCCCTGAGCGCTGTATCAAACTCTCATAAAGCGCGTCGTATGCTGCAATCGACCCTTCCCAACCCAGATTGGCGCATGCCCAGGCGCGGGCGCAAATTGCGAGTGCGGTACGTCTTTCAGTATAGTAGAGAAGCTGAACGATGGCATCAATAAATTGCTCGTCACTCTCGGCCAGCAGAATCTGCTGGCCATCCTCCACATCGAGCCCCTCAACGGCCAGTCGCGACGCCACCACTGCCTTCCCGGCAGCAAGGGCTTCTAACACTTTGACACGCATCCCGCCGCCCATACGAAGCGGCACGACCACAACCGCAGCGCGATCGAGATAGGGCGTCACATCCGGTACGCGTCCTGTGACAACGATAGTCTCGTTCGCCAGCTCCCGTATCTGGGCTGTTGGTTGGTCTCCAACGATATGGAGGCTCAAGCCTGGAATGTGCGCTTGCACTCGCGGAAAAATCGCATGGACGAGACGCAAGGCGGCATCGACATTGGGGGGATGCATAAAGTTCCCGACAAACAGCAGGCTCAACGGTTCGTCACCATGCGGGTTAAGCGGCTGTTTCGGAAGTACCGTCCCGGACGGGATACATATAATGGGTGGGGACATGGAGACATGTGCGAGCACTTCTCGGTCGCGCTCAGTGAAGACGACGATCGATTGGACCAGGCTGATGATGGTCCGTTCAAACCGCTCCCAAGCAAGCATGTCAAAATAGCGGATCGCTCGCGCGATGCCTCGACTTGATTGCCAGATGTCTCGAGCCGCCCGCGCTCCAGGTTCATGCTGAATGAGCAGACGCGGAGCCGGGCAGCCGTCAAGAGAGGAAAGATATTGTCCCATCACGTGAAACTCGACTTGCACGATATCAGGTCGCCATGTTCCGGCGAGGACCCGAACGCGAGAACGGAATGCGGCAACCGAGCAACCAGCGACCCACAAAGGCCAGCCGCGAAGCAATGATCTGATTCGTGCCCACCCCGATGTAAGTGAAAAGCCGGGGTTGGGTCGCATGACTTCCTCGACCAACTCACAACGTTCTTGCAGGACTGGATCGAGCGGAGGATCAGCGGGGGCGCGAAGGTATATCAAAGCAATCCGGTGGTGGATCGACAGATGAGCTAGCAACTGTGCCGCCGTTCGACCTCCGCCGTGTGTGGCGTCCAACCGAGGAGGAAACGGAAGCAGGAAAAGGAGCCGTAACTGCGTCGGCCTCATCCGTGGACCCACTGGCAGAGATTGGCTCGGTTCAGCGACAGCCATTGAATGAGCTGTAAAAATGGACGTGGATCAGACGGGCCGGTCGAGCGATATTCGTTGGCCGCATGGTGAAGCCAGCATGCGTGAAAACACAAGCCTACCATCTCGTCAGGGATTTGGACGACACGCCTTAAACGCGCCAGGCATTGACCCACCATGCACTCGTATCTACCGCCAACGGCAAAGGATTCCTTGAAAGCCTTTAGCCGATCACCGTTAGTCTTAGCCACTGTGATGGCATCGGTCACGGCGTAAAAGAAGTCCACAAACGGAAAGCCATTTTCACAGGTCGATTCCCAGTCAATAACGCCAAGGCGTCCTTGTTCTCCCAGGAGCAGGTTCCACATTGTCAGATCGTTGTGCGTAGCTACAAGGGTTACTGAAACGCTTGTGAGTGTTAAATATCTCCCTGCAAGCCAATTTCGGTATTCATCACCTTGCTCGAGGAGCGGCGCGAGGACGGCGGCTGACGTGAGAAGTTCTTTCTCTATCAACTCCCGATCAAGGGATTTTAGCACCATGGTGCAGCGGTTCCACGACTCGAGCCAGGAGACCAGACGTTCTAGGATTTCAAACAGCCGCCTCGGTTGCGAACTGAGCAGTGAGGCAATTGACTGCCCACCGATCATGCTCTGCAGTAAAACCGGGTGCTCGTTAACTTGCCCCAACGACAGCAGAAAAGGGACCTGAGCGCCGGCGTTGCGTGCACTTGGCCCAACGCGGTCGAGGATTTTCGCTTCACCAATGAGGTTACCGAGGGTTGTGAGGTGCATCTTGGCGACAGCAGAAGGGGAATCGTCACAGTCAACGAAGCGATAGAGGATGACCGCACCGTCCTGACCCCGCCAACTTGTGCGAATGATCACACTGCCTGATCGGTCTGCCTCGGGCTTCAGCCTGAAAAGCCATTCAAATAGAGGTCGAGCGCCAGGACGACGTACGGCCATGCCAACCGATGGTAGTATATGCCTGAAGAGTTTGTCGCATCTGAAGAAACGGAAGCCTATCGTGGTTAACAGCCGTGCCCACTGAGGTAACGGCAGCAACTTCGCGAATGTATACTGAGCTGGAATAGGACTAAGGGGCACTAGGTAGCGGCTAGACCCTTGGTCAGGAAGGTGAACAATCGCCTGGTCGATGGAAAAACCATGGTCGGATAACAGCTTGGTGATCTGTAATCTCCACCGCGGCGGCGCAAGCACATAGGCTACCCCATTCGATTCGAGTTTCTGATTTACTGATTGAACTGCCTCCTGCAGCCATCCACTGGTGCGGCATTCAGCGGCTGTGGGAGCCAAAATGACAAGGTCGGCATACTCGCTGGCCGTCATACTGGAACAAGGCCGTAACATCGCTGGGCATCGGCTGCCTAGGACGAGTGATCGGATGGCGACGCCATCCGGATGGAGTAGTTCGAGCAAAGATAGGGCCCTTGACAACATCGCTTCTTTGCCGCCGCTTCGACTGCGGTCAAGATCTACTGAACCGAGGGGCTGTTTGAACTGCCCATGGAACTGCTTGAATCCACCGCGTTAATGGAAGAGCTTCGCGCGTCTCGGCAGCTCCTTAGCACCATTCTACCGAACAATGGTGCAGCAGTTTTCGCCATTCTGTCATCCATATCAATTACATAGGCGATCAAACGAGCAGATGATCTTGAGATTTCTATGAGAAGGGCTTAGTGAGGCGTTCGTCCTGATCGTTCAATGCCGATGCCTTTGACCGTTCCCAAGGAGCACTTTTTTACTTGCAGCGATGCTCTCTGCGATTGCGTTACACTTCTTAACGTCCCGTGTGAAAGCAAGGCGAATAGTGCCGCTGATCCACTTGGCCAGCATGAGGCTTTTCACAATCACACTCATGACGGCAATGCTCGATCGAGAGCTGTGCCGTTGATAAAACAGATCTGTGCTGTGAAGCAGCTGGGCCGCCATATCTGCGCGAACTTGTTTGGTGCTTGCCCCCCCGACATGCACGACGGTGGTGACCGGCGCAAAGTGAACTTGCCAACCGGCTTTCTTCATGCGACAACAAAGATCGGCATCCTCGAAATACATAAAGAAGGACTCATCGAAGCCGCCTACCGCGTTAAATACTTCGCGTCGGATAGCTAGTGCTGCGCCCTTCAGCCATGGAACTATGCGAGGAGAATCATGCGGCCAGGTGCGCCAATACAGCCCTCGGATCCCAGGGACATACCGACGAATCAGTCGCCCGAAGAAAACCGCACAAGTGCTATTTTCAAGGAATGTATCGAGCGGCGTTGGGAAAGGATAGCACGATGCTTGAAGCGTCCCATCGGAATTCTCCAAACGTGGCCCAACGATGGCGGCTCGCGGATGTTGGTCAAGATAGTAACTTAGGGCTTTGAGGGACCCGGGTTGCAGGAGTGTGTCGCTGTTGAGCAATACCACATACCGAGCAGTGGAATTTGCAATTGCCTGGTTTGCTGCTGCCCCGTAGCCGACGTTGGTTTTATTAGCAAGAAGCGTTACCCGGGGATACTTGGATCGCACCATCTCCACACTGCCATCCGACGAGTTGTTATCGACAACGACTACCTCGCTTGCCTCTTCTGGCTTGATCGAGCCGAGACAGGCTTGGAGCTCCCCGCAGGTATTGTAGTTTATGACAATGAGAGTGATGGAATCTGTCTCGGTGCTGCAGGGACGGCCTGTGCCTAATACCATGATCAAATCTCCCCCCTGCCAACATACTAGAAGATTGACCGACAATTATCTATTATCTATCCTAGAAGATCCTAGCCTCCTCATAGATTAGCTCCTTGAGCATTCTTGCGTGGCCATTGGTGGTGATGTCCTCGAACCTTTCCCCCTAGAAACTGCCAAGCACAACAATCCGATTCCAATCCAGACCAGCTCCCGGAAGCGTCGAAGGAGGGCGGCCTGTTGGGGGAGAGCCCGTCATTTTCTACTAAACCGTTTGTTGCATTGCTCAATCATATAACCCACGTCAACGAGAAGTGCGGGAACCTGTATAAAGTGCAGTGGCGACTGTCGGCGTATAGAAAAGAGGTCTTGCCCATCATCATCGTGCAAAATGAAAATCCTCTTTCACAATATGACCTTATTCCTCAAGACTGCCCTGACATATTTTCGCGCTTCGGGTGACAGCTTCATAATCTGCTCAAGGGACCACGATTCAGCGGCAGGTAGGGGTCTTTACAGTCAATCCAGGAAAGTAATGCTTTGGCTTCGGCGGCTATGTATAACGCGGCTTTTGCCGCCCCATACTTACGCAAAGATATTCTCTGAAGCCTATGTGGGTCGCCTCCTGTCACGCATCCTCGAATTGGAGCATCGAAAGTAGAAGCTTTAATTTGATAGATGCCTGCACCTTTCCCGATGGTCTAAAGATGATCGTCTTATCGATCGTGAACACGAGAGGCAGCGTGCAATAACCGACGATAGGGTCCCGCCATCACAAAGCGGATCATTTCATAGGGTTGAAACCCACACTGTGCATAGACGCGGCGGGACGGCTCATTTTCTGGCACGACACCCGTCACAGCTCGCTGAAAGCCTTTGGCGCCAAAGTATCGCATCTTGTGTGCACAGAGAGCGACCTGGATCGAGAGACCGCGAAAACCAGGCTCGGTGAACGATTCATAAAAATAGATGCTTTTGTCCGGTAACGGCATGATAAGCGGCACATAGGGGGACATGTGAATTCGATGAGGGGTTGCCCAGGCAACCGCAATCAGGCGGCCTTCGTAGCGTGCGCCAAAACAAGTATGGCCGTGGCTGAATCGATTATGGATCAGCAACTCCTGTCCTTGGGGTTGCAGCTGGAGATACTCAGTCATGTGAGTGTCATCCAAACAGTCGATCGTCACGGCCACGCGAGGCGAGATCATCGGAATCCCCCCGTCTAACGTCCGCTCCAGCAACAAAACTCGTCTGTACACAGTAGCCGCCAGAATCTTGAACCACACCTGTTCGAGCTGGTCTTTCAAAAATTTCACGGTAGCACGACCAACGACCCGACTGTTTGGCTCGCTACTTGGTTAAAGGATTTCTGGTTTAGCATGTACTCCAGAGAATCTTTGATACATGTCGTCAACGTCTTGCCGAGAGCTTCCGAGAAACACAAGATCGCACATCCCGTCGACTAATCGCCCCGTGTTGTAGGGGATGATTCCATGCCCTGTATTGGGATCGAAGAAAAGCCGGCTATACATTTCTTGCAGTTCAGAGAAAGAGGTTGCCTTGGTTGTTATCTTGGCCGATAGAAAAGCCTCGATGAGAGGGCTCGGACGGCCAGCCTGCAATGCGTTCAGTCGCCCCATCAAATGTACCGGATAGGTTGCCGCATTTACTCTTGCGTTGATTTCGACAAAGATATGCTCGTAGGCCCCCGTCTCCGGATGAACATATTCGACGAAATCGAAGCCGACCAAGCCGGTGAATCCTCTCGTCTGTAGCCAGTGGGCAAGTTTCCGCGCCGAGCAGATCATATCGGCCAGCGTCTTGGCATTCGACGGAAACACGTTGCCCTTATGCGAAAAATTCTTGTCCACGCGCTGATCAGTGGCGCCCACGCACCAAATTGCACCGGTGTCAGGCTCCACAAACATCTGCACGTTCGGAGTCACAACGATATCAAACATCACTTGCACGAGATAGATGTGATGAACTTGTTGCGCGACAAATGTTCTTAATTTCCGTTCGATGTCCTCGGAAGACCCCTCGGCAACGAATGTGCCTGATCCTGCGGCACCGTAGGTCCCCCTCACAATCACTCTTCCGGTGTAAGAAACAAATCGCGCGATCACCTTCACTAACGGAGTCACGTCGAGGGGGCTGCTGGCAGAATGCGCGCGGAGTTCGACAATCTCCCCTGGAGCCATAGGAATAGCCAGTTCATATGCCTTGGCATGAGCGAGATGTTTCAGGTTGGCACGCGCTACAATGTCAGCATTCCCACCCAGGACACAGACCGGCTTGCCCAGTACGTCCTCCAATGCTGCCGCAAGATCAAATTCGGCAGACGATGCAAGGTACGGATTCAGCACAACGCGGTTCCTGTCAGGAATCAGTTGACGGATCGCACGAAGCGGCTTTGGGCTGCGGAGAAGGATGCTCGCAGGTGTCCTGTCTGAGTCATCACCAGACTCTGTCTCGAGTTCTATAATACGATCGCCCTTGGGACCAAGGCCTAAACTCGATAGATAGCGAACGTACCGCTGATCAACATTGCCCGCGACACAGACTATGTCATCCGGTCTCGCGAGAATCAGCGCTCGTTGGTCGTAATGCTCGTACCCAGGGAGGTACGTCTCAAGGGCATCTCGATGAACTAATGCAGTAATATGGTGAGTGAAAATATATGTGACTGCTGTGTCCTCGACTGTACGAAGGATAGATGTGATTTCGTCCATTTGTGTTCACGTCGACCACATGCGTCGACGCGTATCGTTATAGGTAGTGAGCCGTTGGTCCCCCGCGCCTCTCAATAGCGCCATCCCGGTTCCGGCCTATCGCTTCTTGGCTTTTATGAATAATAGCTCCCAATTCATACGACACACGTTTCCTTCTACGGAATAGCCCACGTGCTTTCGAATACCCTCTACTACCTGGGCAGAATCTGCTTTATCGACCCCGAACAACATTTGACAAAACCGTCCCATGGCTTGGGGAGAATCAAATTCCCAGTGAAATGGGATCAGCGATGACTCCATGATCATCATCCCACTTTGCGCGAACTCTTCTTGGGTCTTGGCATGGATATAATTCCCTTTGTGTCCCATCGTATTGTGCTCGTTGACAAAACCGTCCAAGAATTCGGAGACTGCCGACTGGGCTCGCACGTCAGCAATAGTGAACGTGCCTCCGTGCCTCAATATTCGATAGGCCTCGGAGAAGAACCGTTCCTTCTCATCGACGTGGTGCAACGCGGCCAGGCTGATGACTTTATCCACGGAGCCGGTCTCGATAGGAATATCCTCCAAAGTTGCCAGCAACACGTTGGACGCGCCATTATCCCGGCAGAGGTCGGCAAACACCTCTGATGTTTCGATATGGAGAAACGATGCGGTTCGATCGACAAAGTTCCTCAAATACCCACCGCCGGAGGGAACATCACAGACGATGTCTCCGTCTTTCATGTCGGCCATGCGAACGACATGATGGAATTCCTCTGTTCGAACCTGCGGGTACAAAGTCATCGCTTGATGATACAGATGACCTCTCTTTTCAAAGATATCGCGGTATGCTGTAAACATGGTCACCCCGTGTTCTTCGTGCCCACGTCGCGCTGACCGGGCCATTCAAATCCGTCATAGGCTGATCGGATGCAGGACCGATAGACTCGAAATTTCCCGTTTGCATCCATCGGGATTTCCGGTACGAGGTCTACCCGGAACTGCACCTGCGGACCTACCAACTCGACGACTGGTTGAACCAACGCTGTCATTTCCTGGGTGGATGGTCTATGAAACGGGACCACTCTCATCACAATAGAATCCAAGCTCTCCTGGGTAACCTGAAACTCTCGAATCCAGGGAACCTTGATGACCCCGAACTCATAAGGATGGGCAACCCTGTTGTCGGGAAGCACGAAATAGTCGATCATGCGGCCTTGGATCGATCGGATCGTCGAGAACGGTTGTCCGCATGGACAGGTTTGGCTTCCCTTTGTGGCCACATCGCCAAGCTGGTATCGGATCAGCGGCATCGCGAACGAATGCAGATCGGTGCCCACAACTTCTCCCCTCTCCCCTTCCGCCACAGGGATACCATCCCGCAGAACTTCCATAATTAACCCGTCATCACACGAGTGATACTCCCCTGTTGCCTGGCATTCCCAAGCAAGAAGATTGAATTCGATAGCCCCATAGGTGTCGTAGACGGGCACGGAAAACCCGTCCTGAATCTGTTGGCGCATGAGCGGCGTCAGCACTTCTCCTCCGGTACTCACGAAGCGTAGCCGGAGTAATCGCAGTTCATCACGACTAACTGTCTGCGCGATTCTGGCCAACACGCCGGGATAGCCTGATACGACAGCGGGCCTGAACTGCCGCAGAGCCCGAACAATCTCCTCAGGTGATTGCAGGCCGTTGACGACCATTTGCCGTGCAATCCCGAATGTGGCCAGGATTCGTTGGATTATTTGGTGATCCTGCTGTTGGTGACTCTTCAGCCTCATCACATAACAATGCTTGTCGCTCGCTCTGAGGCCCAGCGACCGGAGCGCACGTAACCGGAGCGCGCCATGGAGGCGCTCCTCCAGCCAAGTCCGGCGCACGGCAAACGGTCTCCCCGATGACCCGCTCGAAGCACGAGTAATCAAGCAGCGAAGATCTACATCTCGCGCGACGAGATCGCTCACAGGCACATCCTGCAAATCGGTTCTCGACGTGAGCGGCACGGCAGCAAGATCGTCGACCGTTCTGATGTCGTGAGGTTTCAGTCCATGTCGATCAAAGAGCCCTCGGTAATAGGTCACATTTCGATAGGCATGTTCGACCAACCGGCGAAGACGTTCATTTTGGAAGGCAACGAGCTGCTCTCGCCCGACATGCGGATGGCGCAGCATGGAATAGAGCGTCGACACAGGATTGAGGTGCGACATACTCGTCCCTCTCATGACGGGCGACACCCTTGAACAAATAAGTCATCCCATAGTTGGACGCTGAGGACACCGAGTAGCTCTTTTCCGAAAGGCGCCCTGCCATTTTGATGCTGTTCAAGCATGTGTCGAACATGCTGAGGATTGAAGTAGCCTTTCTTGTGAAGCCTGCTCTCGGACAAAGCGTCTGCGACAAACTCAGGCAGACGACGTTGCCATGGCCAGAATGGAGCGGAAAGACCGCGCTTCCTTCTTTTCAGGATTTCCGTGGGTAAGACACCTTCCAGGGCCCGGCGGAGAATATGCTTTTCATGAAGCCCACGCATTTTCAGGTTGGGTGGAATCTGGCTGCACAATTCGACAAATTCATGATCGAGGAACGGCACACGTGCCTCCAGGCCATACGCCATGGAGGCAGCGTCCAGGGTTCTCGTGATGTAGTCCGAGAGACGCGAATTGATTTCCAGGTACTGCAGTTGAGCAAAACGATGCCATCGTTCAAACTCTTCAGGAAGGCGGAGTTGTTGCTCTCTATCGATGAGAAGACTGTGGTTGTATCTGAGATGTTCGGAAAAGAGGTTATCGTGGCTCTTATCGGACGCGTTATCGATGATCCGTGTGTATCGAGCGAGGCCCATCTTGGCGGGACCGGCAAATGCCCGGCTTGATCGAGGCCATTTTTTCCTCAGGAACGGGATGCTTGCGATGAGGTGACGCACACTGAGTGGAAGGTGTATGAACGGTTGAAGCAACCTTTCGACACGGTACCAAGGATAGCCGCCGAAGATCTCATCCGATCCCTCTCCGGTCAGGACGACTTTCACATACTGCGCTGCTAACTTGGCGAGTAACATATGGGGGATGCCTCCCGATGAGAGATTTGGATCCTCACGATGCCAAATCATTTTTGGCAACAGGTCAAAGTCGGCGGTCGTGCAGGTGGTGATTTGATTGAGGAGATCATAGCCCGCGAAATCTGTGAGAATCTTGTTCGGACCTATCTCGTTGTACAGTGGATCTTCAAATGCCACGGAGAAAGTCTGGACAGGACCTGGTACTCGTCGGCTCATCATTCCCGCCACTGCGCTTGAATCGATTCCACTACTCAAATAGGAACCTAACGGAACATCGCTTCGTAGGTGGAGGCGAACGGACTCTTCGAGTTTGGCGTGCACTGCGTCGGACCACTCTTGGGCGCTTCGTCGAGTGCCGTCCTCTCCGATAGATGGGAAGCGGAGATCCCAATAGCGCTGGATCGTAAGACGACCGTTTTCATAGAGAAGATAGTGTGCCGGCGGGAGCCGCCGAATTGTGCTCAAAAGAGTTTTCGGCGCTAAGACAAACCCGACCGCAAACAGCTCCTTCATTGCACCGACATCAACCTGTCGTTCAATACAACCGCTGGCGAGGATGGCTTTGAACTCCGACCCGAAAAACAGAGCGCCGGGAGTGATTGCATAGCTCAACGGCTTGATGCCGAACCGATCTCTGGCCAACATGAGCCGTCGATGACGGGAATCCCAGATAGCGAAGCTGAACATACCTCTCAGGAAATCCACACAGCGTACCCCATGGTCCTCGTACAAGTGGACGATGACTTCGACATCCGAATTGGTCCGGAAACGATGGCCGACGGCCTGCAGGTTTCGACGCAGTTCTTGGTAGTTGTAGATTTCTCCATTGCACACAACCGTGACAGAGCCATCTTCATTGGAAATGGGCTGATCCCCGGTCTGTAGGTCGATGATGCTCAGTCGGCGAAAGCCGAGACCGACACCTGGCTCAACAAAGTACCCGTCCCCATCCGGTCCACGGTGGAACATCATGTTCGTCATACGATGAAGCATGTCCCGGTCGACCGGCCTCTCGGGATCTGAATACACAACGCCGCACAATCCGCACATAGTCGCTCCTACACTCGGGTGTCCCTGTCCCTCTTAGCCAACGCTCGCTGAAATTCGTTCCGACGCGGCGCCCTTTTTGATGACCTGCAAATCAAAGCCGGGACGCAGCTCATCGCAGTGGTCACACACAATCGTCTTGCCACAGTGTGTCTTCCAACACCCAATCTCGCCGAATTGGGCGAAACAGATTCGTGAGAGATGGTCTGTTGCTTGTCCTCGTAAGAGCACGAGATCCCCATGGCGAAGCTCTGACTTCAGATGCTCGGCGGCCTTCAACAGATTTGTAAAACCATGCACACTGTCAGGGTGCATGCCGGCTGCCACGGCGGCCTTGACGGCATGATGCGCATGCGCACTGACAAATATCGCCACCTCAGCCACGCGAGAGGCCATGCGACCCAGTTCTTTATACCGGTCACGCGGCCTCAGTGGTTTCTCAGGCCAAGCAGAAACATCGCTGATGACCAGCACCCGTCTTGCTGTTTGAGCATCTCCCAAGACTTTCACAGCTGCTTGCCAAGTATCGTAGGAGCCGTCCGCCTCATCCCGGATCATCGTCGCGCCATTGGGCAATTGGACCGGCTGCATGCGCGCCGGAAAGGGCTCCACCTTGGCTAGTGCAGCAGCGGCAACTTTTAGCGGAACCCCGCAGGCCAGCGCCCCTGCAATACCAGCCAGCACCGAATTGGCCCAGTGCCGACCGACCAGTTTCGTCCTGACCCACTCCACCTCAGAACTTGTGTGCACGCGAAGCGTCAAGGTCTCAGGCCATGTTGAGGACACTTCATCTGCCCACAGATCTTGTCCAGCCGACAGTCCGAATGTTTTCACATGGCATCGACGACCTGAAGCCATCTGTCGAACGTTCGAATCATCGGCGTTGAGGATCGCCAACCCACCCGGCAGTACCGCATCAAGGAGAGACGCTTTCTCCGCTGCAATCTCCTCAAGAGATGAGAATACTTTCGTGTGGCATCTCGCGACTGTCAAGATGATGGCCACATGAGGACGCACCAATTGAGCCGATCTCTTGATCAACCCCGGCCCGTCTGTTCCCATCTCAATAACGGCGAAGCGGTGCCATGGTCGAACCCGCAACATCGTGCGAGGCACTCCGTAGCGATCGTTTTGATTGTTCAGGGTCGAGGCTGTGCTGAACTGAGTCGACAGAATCGCGGCCATGCATTCTTTCGCGGTGGTTTTTCCCACACTTCCGGTGATGGCAATGAATGTGGTGCGAAACAGCAGGCGCCGCCACAGATACGCCAGCGCATAGAGGAGCCAAAGGCGGTATGACCAGAGGAGCACACCCATATTGAGGACGCGCACTCGATAACTCATCTCGCACCTTGATAGGTTTGCTGAGAATCAGGCCCTGCTCCGACTATGCTCGAAGATGCTCCTTCATCCATCATCGGTTGGCGACCCGACTCAGTAAGGAGGTAGAGCCGATGTAGCCCTCCAATCCATAGAGATCGGCGACTCTGAGACTCGTCTGCATGGATCGCAGACAAGAGTCCTTCGTCCCGAAAGATAAGGCCCGTGTGAGAGAGGAAGTCCTTCACCACGTCGTTCACGCCATTCCAACGGACCAGCAGATCGTAGTACGTGTCAGTCTTGTCATACAGAGTAGTCCCCCATTTGCGTTTGTAGCGAAGCAATCCGTCGTGCAGCGAAGGCCGGGCGCCTCTGAAATCTACCTCTGCACAACTCAGCTGGCGTGCATGCGCGATGCTGTAATAGTAGAGCGCCGCCATGATTCCTCTCTTGTTCAGCGGGAGTTCACCCGTAGCCATGCCTATGGCCTGCAGATCGAGTGTGTCGTTTTTCCGTTCAAAGAGAATGCCTGCGAGTGGATGATCGTCCCGAATGACCCAGAGGATTCCCCCTTCTCGGAGACGACGTCGTAAGTCCTGCCGGCTTTTGACGAAGGCCATCGCTCCGTGACGGGCTCGCGAGAAGGGGACGTACATGGAATCGTAGAATTCGTGAAACCGTTCCTCCCCCTCGGTAACCAGCGGTTGCAACTTGTGCCTGCGGACCAGGCGCATATCCTCGCGGATACTACGGTTGCAACGTACCAACGACTCGAGATCGTCCGGAACGGCGAGCCGCATGCCGACCCATTCAGGAACCGCGAGATAGTCCTTTCCAAGAAATTTCTGCGCCGACAATCGGTCTGCACGGACGATAGTCAGATCGGCTGACGCGCGCAGGCGATTTAGAAGGGCCGGCAGTTCCCATGGCAACACATTTCCTACCTGTTCGCGTTGGGGTTCCCCAACAAAAAACCTGCTCGGCAAATAGCTAACCCAGGGATCATGTCCCGCCACCAGCAACGCCCCCTGTCGATTCGATGTATGGGTCGGCCCTCGCAGCAACACGACAGGCACCCGTCGCAGTCCCAGACACGCCAATGCAAAAAGACCGTAGCGCGTGAGCAGGGTTTGTGCTTTGACAGAAAGGCGGGAGATCGTCCAATCGACCACGTCGCTTGTTAGCTGATTCATGCCCTCTGTGCGCTCCTTTTCATTTGGCGGATCGCAACCAAATTAGCTGTGGAGGACTCGCTACTGGAACCGCTCGTTGTACACGCGACAGAGTCCTTCTCTCGCCTCGATGTAGAGATAAAGAGACTTGGGCTCTCACGGACTGCGGGCTTAAACCACGCCACGTTCGTACACCTTGTAGAAAAAACTCTAGCCATCGCGCGCTCTGCACGAACGATTCTGCCTCTTCTCAGCTCGGACGGCAATAAAGTGCCCGGTCAAATACCGGGTTGGCCATCGCGACATTCTTTCGAATGTCTGCAGCCAGCGCAAAAAATGTTGTTGTACGGGAGGCTTTGTGCGTGAACACAAGAGTTTTGCGACGACCACGGCGATAATGCGCGGGCAGTGCAGCACCGCCGTGACATCCCTCACTTCGAAGCCTACCTCACGCAGCAACTTCTGTAAGCGCCAGGGACCGCATGTGGCGCCAACAAAGTAGGGAACGATACCCAACCGGTTCAATAGTTTGAACGGAAGATGGTTACGAGCCGCTATGGTCGGATTCGCCAAATTATCCAGAGTCACGATGAGCTGCCCTTCCTTGCGAAGCACTCGGTGCAATTCCCGCAAACTTACAGTGATCTCCTCCGGCGTCTGAAAATGATCCAGCGTGGAATTCGACACCACAACGTCGAACGACTCCCGTCGGAACGGGAGATTGCGTACATCCGCACAGGCTCCACGAACGCTCGTCTCGCCACGACAGGCCAATTGCACGTTCTTGAATGACAGATCCATCCCGACGACGCTGTGAGCGCGGGTCTGCAGGAATCGAGTGAGGCCCTCTCCCACCGCTTCGTCAAACGTATCGGTCTTTAACAAACGAGGAACTGGCTGTTCGGGGAGCCAACGAAAGAGAAGGGATTGATTGATCGCGTCACTATGTTTTCGCCAGAGCCGATCCGGGCGGGTCTTTTTCCATTGGTCTGCAACGGATTCCCAATAGCTCGTCTCCTCAGGTATCACTATGTAACCTCCCCACCTAAACAATGGCAGTGTAGGGCGGTGAGTTCTTGTCCACAATACCTCACCGCGAGAGCAAGGCCCTACAAAAGAGGGGGGTGAACGCCATCACCGCTCTTTTTTGATTTGCTGATTGGAGAACGTATGCGATACGGTTTCGGCTATGTGTTACCAAAAGAATCAACAACCTGGAGGGATGATGTGGAAGGGGGAGAACAGTTAGAGTTTTTGAGCCAAGAAGTCAGTGGGACTGGTCTTGCACATCACCATCACGCAGCGAACGGTGTCCCCAATCCATCACGGCCAGGCACAGTAGGCCGACCCCAATCCAGACCAGTTCGCGGAAACGCCGTAAGAGGGCGAACGTGATGCCGGTCACGTCGCTGTAGCCGAACGCTTTCAACAGCAGTAGATTCCCGCCGTCTTGGGGGCCGAGGCTGCCGGGGATGAAGAAGGTGCCACCTTTGATGAAGACAGAGAGGGCACCAATGGAGATGGCGGAGAGCGCCATGACGGGACCGCCGAGATACGAGATGATGACGTATACTTCCAACGCCTCCGCCATCCAACCAAAAAAGAAAAGCCCAGTGGAGTAATAAAAGGCCGGACGGTTGTGGGTGTAGAATTCCAAGATCGTTCGATCCAGCGACCGTAACTTTTCCTCGCGTTTTTCGAGATAGCCAATCGTCAATCCGATCTTCCGCAGAAATTCCAATAACCACGTAAAGAGCCCTCGCCGCTGCACGAACACGAAGGCCGCCGTCCCGAAGGCCAGGAGGCCCACGCTCAGGAGTGCGGCGGCTACGGTCTGACCGGATGAATCGTTCCCGCCTAACAGCCACACACCCAGGGCAATGCCGAGCAGAATGAACAACACTTCGGCAATTGTCATCGTCGTTTTCGCAATGATGACCGAGGCTAACCCTTCCACCATCGGCACATCATATTTCTCGAGGAGATAGGCCTTGAGCGGCTCCCCGCCAACGTAGGCGGTCGGCGTGGTCATGTTCACCACTTCACCGGCGGTCCTGATCGCGAGCAGACGCCAGAACGGAACATCCTTCGCCAACGGACCAAGCGTGACTTTCCATCCGTACGCTTCGACGACATACATGATGACGGAAGGAATGAGCAGGACGAGAAGCGCGACCGGCCCCAATTGTGCCGCCGCGTCATAGATGCGCCAGGGACCGATATGCCATACGATGAAAACGAGTGTCAGGAGACCGACAATGAGTAAGAAAAGCCTTAGCACGCTACGCCAGGAACCCACGGTGAGCAAAAAAAAGCAGACAGGTCATAAGGGAACGTGCCTTTATCTCCGCTCCTTCAGCAAGGTAGCTTGGATAGGCCCAACTGCAGCCATCGAGCGAGGCCATTCCATTTCCCTAAACCTCTCCTAAAGGGAGTGGCCGAGGCTGCCCTTTACTGCGCGCATCGAATGACCCTCATCTTTCTGGATGATCCTTCCAAGCTCGCTTGTTTCTCTCTCTTGGAATGGCACCCGTGTTGGTCCCACTGCGGCCGTCGAGCGAGCACATTCTGATCGTGCGCGCTCCGGGAGCAAGGGATCAACGCGGGTGTCATTCCACCCCTTTCATCGTGCGCGTTCTGCGAGCAAGAAGAGCACCTGGCCGCTCCCTGCCCACCTTTTAAGCACGGGCACCGGCGGAAGGCCTGATGACCCAGAGCATCAGGAGCGAGAACATCGCGGAGCCAATCGCGGCAATCCAGAGGAACCAGTCAAGCTTGCCGGCCACCGCAAAAATCAGCACGATGACGGAGAAGTCCCGGCTCGCGACATGCTTGAGCATGAAATCGGACCAGGCTGCCTGGAACGGTGTTTTCCATTCGCCCACAGATTTGATCTTATGTGCGCGGGTGACGAGCCAGAACGAAATTCCATTCCCGGCAATCGCGGCCGAACCCAAGGCCAAGGGAACCCACGCGCCGTCACTTCCTGCTATGCGCTGGTAGGAGCCCATGGCAATACCGGCAAAGATCGACAAATGCACCACATTATCCAAAACGATATCGAGCCAGGCTCCAAACGGCGATTCGGTGAACGTGAGCCTGGCTACTTCACCGTCGCAGCAATCGATGATCGCCGCCAGTTGGAACAGGAGTGCGGCAATGATGCCGGCGTTGTAGGTCCCTACGCCAAAACAGGCGCCCGCGACCAACCCAACCACAGTCGCCAGGATCGTTATAGCATTCGGCGAGAGGCCAACGGCAAGAAAGATACGCGTGAGCCAGCGGGAGACCTTTCGATTGAAGAACCGGTCGACGAAGCCTTCGAACTCGCCTTTGAGGGAATTGAAAAGCTTCTTCTCAGCGGCCTGCACATCGGCGGCATCGCGCACATCCTGATACCAGTGGGATCCATTCGTCTCCGTGAACAGCACCCGTACATGTCCGTCCACCGCAGCCCGTTCAAGCCACCGACGAATCGGCACCCTCCCGGCTTCCACGCCGGTATGACTGGCGGCGTTCATGAAACTGGCCGGAAGCACCACCATGTCTGTGGCCACCAGCGTCGCGTCGTCTTGCCTCGATGTGATCGAGAGGAGTCGTCCTGCCCGCGCTTTCACGCGCAAACCTGGCCGGTGTGGCTGTTGATCGCGCCCGCCATCGGGACGTGCCACGACGATCGCCTGTCCTTCCTGCACCTCATGGCGCAGGCTCTCGATCAAGGGGGCCGCAAAAACCCCCTGTACGCCCGACAGGAGACAGAAACCTCGAACTTCTGCAGCGAGCGCTTCCCAGGTGCGAGGATCATCGAGAGGAAACTCACGAATCGGCATCCATCGCACAGGGACCGTCACGCGAGGCCCTTTGCCCAACGCCTGCTTGAGTTGATCCTCCTCCGGCCCGACCAATACCATCAGCTGTCGAATACCGGCGCGCTGCAGCGTCAACACAGTCCGCTGAAAAAGGCCGATGCCCACCACACTGGTGAGCGGGCCTGCATCATCGGTATACAGCCCGGCCGGCTCCCCGAACAGGCTCACCGAGGGCAAGAGAATCGCTGTGCTCAATCCCTGTACGTCGGCACGCTTTTGTATGAGGCTCTCACTCATATTCTATTTCATGGCTCGCATCTCGCACGGCAGGTCAGGGCTCCAAGAGAAATGCTTCGCAGTGGCACGGCTATAGTCTCGGCAACACATCCCGTTCCGCTTTGATCACATCTTCCATGAAATCGATTTCGGTCCAGGGGAGTCCACCGATCTTCTCGTGGCCGACTTTGACGTCTCGAAAGAACCCCACGAGGGCATCCTCGTATTCCATCTGCCAGGCCTCACGGACCACATAGGTCCTGAGCGACGCAACCATCTGTTCCGTGTCCGCCTGCCGGACCTTGAGGAATCCCACGCCTTCTCCGGCATAGTCATAGTGCGACGGCATCTGTTTCGTCAACGCAATCACGCGCCCACTTTCGACGACAACCATGCACTCCTCTCCGGTCTGTGTGACGGTTTCGTCCATGAGCAGCGCGTTCTCGTAAGGGGATTGCACCAAGCGACGCAAGATCTCTTGATGGAAGAATACATCGGCATCCATAACGATGACATCGTCGTCCAACGCGGTATGCGCGAGCCAGAGCGAGGAAATACTGCCGCGGTGGAACTGCTCGTTGACGAGAAAATTCACGCGCACACCGCATGAGTTCGCTGCCACAGCCTCGCGGATCATCTCCTGCCTATAGCCCACGACCACATCGGCACAGTGAATGCCGACGTTCCGAAGCGACGTGAGGTAACGATGCAAGAGCGTCTGCCCGCCGATCTCGATGAGGCACTTAGGGCGATGTTGTGTGACCTGCCACAGGCGCTTTCCGACCCCGGCCGCGAGGATGATGGCTTTCATGCTGTCGCGCAGATCCGTTCAAATACGGTGAGGAATCCCACCACCTGCGTCTCCGTGAGGGCACCCATATTGGCCACGCGAAAAATCTTGTTCTCGAGTTGGCCTTGGCCCGCGTAAATCACGTAGCTTTGCTCCTTCAGTCGATCGTGTAGCGACTCATAGGTCACGCCCTCGGGCAGATGATAGGCTGTGATCGTGTTGGACTGTCGTTCGGGAGTCAGAACCGGCTTCACGCCGAGTTTCGTCATGCGATCTCTGATTAAGGTCGCGACTCTCTTATATCGCTGAATCCGGTTCGAAACCCCTTCCTCCATGAGCTCGTTCAGCGCTTCGTCGAACGCATAGTAGACCTGCACAGCCGGGGTGAACGGAATCGTCCCGCGGCCCTGGTCATCCACATAGTGAGTGAGGTGGAGATAGATCGACCGTCTGGGGTAGGTACGCATCCGCTCCAGAAATCCCTTGCGGACGAGCACGAAGGACAGGCCAGGAAACCCCTGGATACATTTTCCAGATGTGCCAGCCACCATATACATGTGAGACCCGGCGATATCTAATGGTTCCCCTGCCAAGGCACTGACCGCGTCCAGAATGAACACCCTGTTCTGGCTGTCGACCACATCCGCAATCTCCTTGACCGGATTGATGAGCCCGGTGGTCGTCTCATGGTGGACCATTCCAAGCGCATGGACTTCAGGATGTTGTCGAAGCGCGAGCCGCACCCGTTCCGGGTCCGGCCGGGTCGTCCAGTCGTACTTGAGTTCGGACGCGCCCAGGCGATGCAGACCGACCATCTGGGAAATGCGCTCGCCATACACGCCGTTGTTGAGCACCAGCATCCGCTTGCCATGCGGAATCGAGGACATGACGGCAGATTCCACCGCCGCAGTTCCCGATCCGGTCAATATCACAGCGGCATAATCCGCTTCCGCTCCCGGCACAAAGAGCTGCAGCAGCTTCGTCTGGATCCCATGCAAGAGCTCGGCAAATTCCGATTCCCGATGGCAGATATCCGGACGTAACAGCGCCTTCCGCACACGCTCCGACACATTCACCGGTCCTGGATTCAATAAGATCATAACCCCCCATTAGGCGTGAGGTGTGAGACGTGAGGCGAAACCGCCTGGGAAGATTTAGGTCTTCCCCCTCACCCCTTACGCCTTACCCCTCACGATATTATTCGATCGCTTTCATGAACCGCTTCGTAATGTCCGGTGGATCAAGCATCACGCGCCCGACATCTTCCACCATCTCGTTGACTTTCACCAGCAGGAAGCTGGGTCCGTCTTTCTTCAGCATGTCCTTGAACTCGTAGACAAGGTCTTCGCGTTCCCGCACCCGTTCGACGTTCACATACCCGGCCGCCTTCGCCACCTTCTCCAGTGGGACCACGTTGGAAACCGTCGGCTGATTGCCGGTGCTCCCGTATACCTCATTGTCGAACACCACATGGATAAAATTCTTCGGCTTGAGTGCGCCGACCGTGGCCAAGGTCCCCATCCCCATCAGCACATTTCCATCGCCGTCGAATATCACGACCTGCTTGTTCGGCTTGGCCAATGCCACACCCAACCCGATCGCCGACGCCACGCCCATAGAGCCGATCATATAGAAATGGGTCGGACGATCGGCAATTTTGTACGCCTCACGCGAGGGAAACCCGTTGCAGATAATCACCGGCTGATCAGTGAGCAGTTCCAACAAGGCCGCCATGGCCATCGCCCGACTCTGCATCGTTCCTTGCTCCGGCCTCATGGGTGCAACCCTTTCACGACACCTTTCGTTATCAAAAGGGCGACGGGGATTCGCTGCTTCATGAACGTCTCCGCCAGCCATTTCAGATCCTCAATCGCCGTTTTTTCCGACAGGGTACGATGGGGGATCTTCATCGTGTCGAGAAACTGCGGCATCACCTCGCCCATCACCAGGTGCTCCGGCGCGTCCTTGCCCTGATAGCCGCGCCAGGACACGATGAGAATGCAAGGCTGGCGGTAAATCACGTTCAACGAAATGAGAGCATTGAGGGACGTACCCAGTCCAGAATTCTGCATGAGCACGGCGGGGACCTTACCGGACATATAGGCACCGGCGGCCATGGCGACCGCTTCATCCTCCCGAACGGCCGGCGTGTAGAGGCGCCGCTCCATCAATTCGGCAATGATGCCGCCCAGGATCGAATCCGGGACCCCCGTAAAGAAATCCACCCCAATATCTTGTAGCGCTTGAACAAACGCATCGCTTTCAATCATCGTGTCGGTTCCTCGCCGCTTAGCACATGGAAAAACGCGCGCATTATAAGCTATGCCTCAAGACATTCTCAACAAAACTGAGGGAGTTGCGCCATGCGACCGGCCATGGTAGCGTTCTGACATGATCGGACGGCAGAGAAATCACACGGCCCGAGACCTTGCCCTGCTGGGGCTCCTGCTCTGTATGAGCTGCCCCGCTCTCGCTCATGCGGTGCCGATGGTGAACGATCCGAATGGTTTTCAGAACCTGACCTGGGGTGCCACCCTGACGACAATGCCGGACTTGGAGGTTGCTAGGGCAGGCCCGCATGTGAACGAATACCGATTGAGGGATAGCCCGCCGTTATTTGCAGGAATCCCGGTCGAAAGCGTCCGCTTTTTGTCGGTCGATGAACAATTCGCCCGCGTGATTATCCGCTACCAGGGTGATGATCGGCACAAACAACTCCTCACCTATCTGGAACGACAGTTCGGTTCCCTTGAGCGCATCCCCGGGCAGATGATGCGGGGTCTCAATCAGCAGTATAATTGGCGCGGGAACGATACCGAAATCAGCTTGACCTACCATGCGAACACGGAGCGTGGATTTATTTTTATCGATAGCCGAACCCTGGCCCCTCGATTCAACGACCATCTCGGCGATTCAGCGGAGTAACATGCGCCTGAGTATTCACACAGAACCGTGGGTCCGGCGCACCGCACTCATCTGCCTCCTCTTCTCACTCATACTCCAGGGGATCCTGGCATTTGCCGGACCGATGCAGAACGACCCTAACGGCTTCGAGGGAATCCCCTGGGGCGCGACATTTTCGGAAACCGACAACTTCATTAAAGTCGAAGACACCAGTCGGTCTCAAACCTATGAACTGAAGACCGGGGCTCCTTCGCTCGGCCCGGTGAAGGTCGGCTCCATGCGATTCGTAACCTCAGAAGGCAAGTTCGCGCGTGTCATCGTCCGTTACCAAGGCAAGACAACCCACGACCAGATTCTCGTCTACCTCCAATCCCTCTATGGCTCGCTCGACCGCACACCGGGACAGATCGCCAGCGGCCCCGTTAAGCTTTACAGTTGGACAGGGTTCGAGAGCGAGGTCAACCTCCGGTACGAGACCGGAACGGATCGCGGCATCGTCTTTTTCGAAAGCCAGGAGCTCCGCCGGTAAATCACTGAAGGCCTATCCAGCCACCGTGTTTTAACCGACACCCTGCTTCCCACGTGACCTCCCCGAAATTTTGGTGGCACACCAGTGGGGCGGTCTCGCCTCCTGCACGGCCATCTTTCCTGACATCGTCGGAGAACTGATCGACCACGGATATACCGTGGAAGCCTCGCCAATCGGGCCCAGAGCCCAATTCTCCCCTCTTCTGGTGGGGCATCAATCCCCTCGCTTTAGGGATGGTCGAAATTCTTGAATGCGGTATTCTCAACCTGTCGCAGGGAGCAGAGGAACCGCGGCGAAACCACTGAGGAGGCCCCGATGAAGTCGAATCACCCCGTTCTCAACATCAACAACCAGAAAATTCATTCGCTCTTGGATCGGCGCTATGCCGAACGAGCTCCGATACGGTACCGAATCAGCTATTCCGGAGAAGAAGGCGCACGAATCGTCACAGGAGAAGGAACCCTGAAAGACCTCTCCAAAACTGGCTGCAACGTCTTGGGTGCAACCACAAGCTCGCTAGGAAGCAGCCTCACCCTCCTCCTATTCCTTGAAGATGGGAAGGCGCCTCTGTGCCTCACCGACGTCATCGTCTCCTGGATTGCCAGCGACTCGTTTGCCGTGAGGTTCCCCAGGCTATCCGCAGAAGAACGGAAACGGCTACAAGATGTGATTTGGAAAAATGTCAGCTTGTCGTCGTCCCTGGATGATCGACGAACGGCATTCCGCATCGTCTAAGCGTCAACCCAACGACACGGAGGAACTCATGCACACCGCCGTTCTCGTCACCGCAGCAGGGGAACTCCCCGGTCAATCCGATCATCGGCATGGCAGTCGTATTCCAACAGTCTTCTCATTGCTCTATTCCGGCATGGACTCTGGCCAGATGGTGATGGGTGACGGAATCGTCGCCAACCTCTCACCCGGCGGGATCGGCATTCGGGGGAATCGATCGGTCACACCCGGCATGGAACTGACCCTCTTTGTCGACCTTCCTGGAGTGGAGGAGCCACTGTGCATTGCCCAGAGCCGGGTCTCCTGGGTCGAGGGATGTCGATTTGGAGTGGAGCTGGGGACCCTGAAGTTGGCGGAGCAGAATCATCTGCGATTCTTCTTGTGGGATCGCGTCCCCCCCCTCAAACCACGGCAGCTGAAACCCTAGCAGGAACAAGGAGGTCGCATCTGGAAGTGAGCTTCAGGCTGTGGCGGAAGCGGTCAATCGGAGGCACGACCCCCGGACCGTGGTAGCGTTCGGGGTGACGTACTCGGCCCAAGACCGTTCCGACGAGAGCCTCATGGGCGATGGCATGGTCACGAATCTTTCGCATCATGGATTAGGCAGTCGCGGCAACACCGCCGTCACGCCGGGGATGGAACTCACGATTTTCCTCTACCTCCCTGACGGAAAAGACCCGCTCTTCGTGATGGAAACGAGGGTGTCTTGGACCTCAGGACATCGGTTCGGAGTCGAGATTCTCAAGATGAACCTGCGGGAACGAAATCGGCTCCGTTACTTCTTGTGCTCAAATCTCGCACATCCCGATTAGACTGACTGCCTGCTGCACGGAGAACCCCATGACCGGACGACGACGGCCTGGCATACGAGTAACGACCCACCCCTCACTTCAGACCACCGACCGCAGGGCGGCTCAGCGGATCCCTGTTCAGCTCATGGTCCGCTTTTCAGCGACAGATAACTTCCAACATGTCGGCCATGGGATGGCCCTTGACCTGTCCGAGAGCGGGTGCAAACTCTGCAGCGCACAGGTGCTGCCCATAGGAAGTTTCTGGGATCTCTACCTGACAATCCCTGAGACGTCCCGTCCGGTTCTCATCTCGGAGGTTCGGGTGGTCTGGGCCGCGGTAAATGAATACGGAATTGAATTTCTTCGCATCACTGCACGAGAGCGGACCCGGCTACGCCATTTCCTATGGAAGCACATGACTCGCGCCACACTCAGAGGTGGGCCTCCCTTGTTCGGTCTCGTCGATCAATTAAGCCCACGAGGGCCGAACCTCAAGTCCCTACCTTAGCTCCTACACCTACTGAGCATATCGGCATCTTGGGGACTGTTCCGCGCCCCCTGTGGCAGGCTGCAGAAAAATTCTGGTAGCATGCAAAACTTTGCTGGTCCGAATATTTAGAAGAACACCGCACAGCCATCAACACGGCCGTTTCTTGTCAGCGCACTCCTGAGCATGCTATCGTGCCGGTGAGTAACCACTCACTCACTTTCGTTGGCGCTCAATGAAACAAACACCTCGAAACATGCGCCCTTCCAGCAAAGAACGGAAGGCTTGGCTGATTGCCGCGGCGGCGTCCTTGTTTGCGGGAAAAGGGTTTAACGGCACGACGACGAAGGGAATTGCCAAGGCGGCCGGCGTGAGCGAAGCCTTGGTGTTCAAATATTTCCCGACGAAACGGACGCTCTATGCCGCAATTCTTGCGGAAAAAGTCACTGTCAACGAACTGCTCGAAGCGGTGGAAGAGGCAGCCAGGAAACACGACGACCATCGCGTTTTTACGCTGATTGCGAGCTATCGCATTCGCCCTGGCGTCGATTCGACCCTCTTACGGCTCCTCTTGTTCAGCGCGCTGGAAGGCCACGAACTATCCGAGATGTTCTTTGACAAGCACCACAAAGTGTTCTATGACCACCTCGCCGCATACATTCGCACAAGGATCGACGACGGCGCATTTCGTTCGATCGATCCCCTCCTGGCAGCCCGCGCGTTCATTGGTATGGTGGTCCATCACCGTCTGCTCCATGAGATCTTCGGGGTCCCGTTGCATCAATCGCACGGGGACACCGTGGCTACTTACGTCGACCTCTTCCTCACCGGGCTGATCAAGAAACCAGCCAACCGTAAGATCGCCAGGAGGCGTTCGCGATGAATTCCCTGAAGCAGCACCCGATTGTCACGCTGGGGGTCATTATTTTCTTTGCGATCACGGCTCTCGTTGTGTTTCGTCTCAGCAGCGGCGCCAAGACCGATACTCGTCAGACCCGGGCCATCACCGTCGCCACCATTGCCCCACTGAAGCAGGACCTCGATATTCGACTCACCTATACTGCCGACATCATCCCCAACCAAGCGGTCAATCTGTTCTCACGGGTTGACGGCTATATCGCGAAGATCTATGTCGATAAAGGCGACCTGGTCAAAGCCAACCAGCTGCTCATTGAGATCGATCACACAGATTATCAGCATGCCGTCAACCAGGCCAAGGCCAACCTGGCTGCAGCCAGAGCGAGAGTGGCGCAGCAGGACGCGAGCGTCCGCAATGCCACCCTCACACTTAATCGGATGCAGGCACTGATCAAAGATCAGTTTGTCGCGCAACAGGACCTGGATAACGCGTTAGTCTCGTACGATGCCGCGGCAGCGGCTCTCGACTCTCTCCTCGCGCAAGTCCAGCAAATGGAGGTCGCCTTGGCACAGGCCGAGACGAACCTGGCCTACTCCTATATCCGTGCGCCATTCGCAGGCTACGTGGCCGAGCGCAACCTCGATCTCGGCGCCTATGTCAGCGGGGCAACCGCCGGCACCTCCACCACCTCGCGCGGGATCCTCACCCTCCATGAGATCCAGACGGTCCGCATTCTGATCGAGGTCGTTGAAAAAGACGTCCCGCTCATCCTTGTGGGCCAAAAGGCCGAAGTGCGCGCCGAGGCTTATCCTGATCGCGTCTTCGAAGGCACGGTCACCCGTGTCGTCCAGGCCTTGAACCGGGCCACCCGCACGATGACGGTCGAGGTGGATCTCCCGAACAAGGATCATGTATTGAAAGGCGGCATGTTCGCCCGTGTGGAAGTCCTGGTCGGCATCCATCGAAACACGATTCAGATCCCCATCGACGCGGTGAGCCGATTGGAAGAGGCCCAATATGTCTACATTGTGCGCGAAGGAAAGGCCCAGCGGGTCTCGGTGGAAATCGGGGTACGCGACGAGAACCGGGTGGAGATCACCAAAGGGTTGGACGGGTCGGAGCAGGTGATCATCTCCGGAAAAGACCTTGTGCATGATGGCACCCCCGTGCAGACCCAATCACCCGAACCCGTTAAACGTGAATCGTGAAAGGTGAACGGTGAAAGGACCTCCCACTTTGACGTCTTACTCCGTACATTTCACGTATGATGTTTCACGTTTCACCTCTTCATCATGTGGCTGACCCTCCTCGCACTTCGGAATCGCATCGGCATCTTGATGCTGTCCTTGGCTATGGTGATCCTCGGAGCCACCTCTCTGCAGCGGCTGCCGGTCGATCTCTTTCCACAGATTCAAGTGCCCGTCGCCTTCGTCGGCGTCATCTATAAAGGCGCGCCGCCGCTCGACATCGAGCAGAGTGTCGTCTATCCCATCGAAAAAGCCGTCAGCTCTGCGTCGAACGTCGAGCATGTCGAGTCGTTTGCGAAACAAGGCATCGGCGGGGTGCAGATCTGGTTCAACTGGGGCGCGGACATTAACGCTGGACAGATGGAAGTGATGCAACGCATCACCCAAATCCTCAACAGCCTCCCACCCGGCATTCTGCAACCCTTCATCGTCAAGTTCGACGTCTCCAATATCCCTGTCTCCTTCGTGACGGTCTCCAGCGACGATTTCGACGAACGGGCCCTGTATGACCTGGCCTATAATACGATCGCGCCGCAAATCGAGCAGATCGCCAATGTCGCCGCCGCCACAGTGGAAGGCGGGAAGGTCCGCCAGATCAACATCAACCTCGACCCGGCCCTCTTGAACGCCCGCAGCCTCTCGATTCTCGACGTCGTGAAATCCGTGAAGGCCGCCAACCTCATTCTCCCCTCAGGCGATATCAAAGCCGGCAATCTGGACTACAACGTTTTCACCAATAATCAGTTCAGGACCGTCGACCCGATCCAGGACGTGATCGTGAAGGTCAACCCGCAGGGCAGCCCCGTGCGCGTGCGGGATGTCGGGACCGTAACCGATTCGTCGGACATTCAGACCAACATCGTCAGGACGGACGGGGCCAGAGCCGTCTATCTGCGGGTGAACAAACAGCCCATCGCCAACACCGTGGAGGTGGTGGATGCATTGCGCAAGGCCATACCCAAGATGGTCGGCATTCCGCCCAGCGTGAAACTCGGCATTTCTTTCGATCAGTCGGTCTACATCCGCCAGTCGATCAACAACCTCATCGAGCAGGCGCTGCACGGATCGCTCCTCGCCGCGGCGGTCATCTTGATTTTCCTCCGCAACCTCACGAGCACCCTGATCATTTCCGTCGCCATTCCCCTTTCGATCATGGTGACCTTCATCGTGCTCTACTTCTCCGGGCAAACCTTGAACGTGTTCACGCTGGGAGGCCTGGCCCTGGGGATCGGCCGGCTCGTCGACGATTCCATCGTGGAACTCGAAAACATTCAGCGCCATCTCAACACCACGTCCCGCCGATGGGATGCGATCCTCGAAGCGGCCCGCGAGGTGGCGATGCCTATTCTCGCTTCGACGATCACCACAGTCGTCGTCTTCCTCCCGATTTTCTTCGTCGTCGGGATTGCCCGCTTGCTCCTGATACCCCTGACCATCACGATCGCGATCTCGCTGTTCACCTCCTTCTTCGTCTCTCGCACGGTGACCCCGGCTCTCTGCTACAAATTCCTCAAGCCGGAACAGGAGTCTCACCGTTCGATGCCGACATGGTTCGTGCACCTCATGGAATGGAGCCGCGTACGGTACGAGTCCCTGGACAAAGGCTACGAGGGATCGCTCCGCTGGGTGTTAGCCCATCGCCGACTCTTCATCATCGGCATCTTGCTCTTCTTTGCCGCATCGCTCGCGCTCGTACCCAGGATCGGTACGGAATTTTTGCCGGTGTCGGACGAAAGCCAGTTCCGTATTGTCCTGCGAGGACCGGTCGGTCAGCGAGTGGAGAAAACCGAGCAACAAGTGGCCGAGGTTGAACGGGTGCTGCGAGAACAGATCCCTGCCTATGAGCTGGAAACCATGGTCTCCAGTACCGGCGTCTTGGCCCAGGGTCGTTCTTCTCTCTTCAATCCGAACACCGGCCCCCATACGTCGGTCATCTCCGTCTATCTCGTCTCGCCGGACAAACGGAAACGGAACCAAGTGGAAATTATGAACGACGTGAGGCCCAAGGTCTTAAAGCTCTTTCCAGGCGTCGCCATGTTTTTCGATCCGGGAGGACTTGTCAAACGGGTCACCAGCTTCGGGTCGCAGAAGTCCGTCGACGTGGAAATCTACGGCTACGATTTCGAGAAAGCACGGGTGCTCATCCGGGAAGTCGAAAGCATGATGCACCAAATACCGGGGCTGGCCGATATTGAAGTCAGCCGCGAGGAGAACTATCCCGAGGTCAACGTGGTAGTCGATCGCGAGAAAGCCGCGCTCCTCGGGATCAGCGAAACGGACGTAGCCAATGCCGTGCTCTTCTCACTCAACGGCAACGGCCAAACCGACCCCATCATCTACACCGACCCTCAAAACGGCAACGAATACTACATCAGCGCCTGGCTGGCGGAAGAACACCGCAAAGACCTCACAGACATCGAGAACATCATTTTGACTGCACGAGCCGGGGAGCCGGTCCTCCTGAAGAACGTCGCCTCGCTCAAGCTCAATGCCGGTCCGGTGAAGATCGATCGCAAGTACTTTCAGCGGGTAGTCCACCTGACCGCTAACCCTGTGAACCGGGACCTTGGCGCCATTGCCGCCGACCTCGAGGCGAGCTTTGCCAAAATCCAGCTTCCTACCGGCTTCAGCATCCGGTTAGCCGGCCAGATTCAACAACAGAGAGAGACATTTGAGGGGCTGTTATTTGCCACGATCCTGGCACTGATCCTTGTGTATATGGTGATGGCCGCCCAGTTCAAATCGCTGATCGATCCCTTCGTCATCATGTTTTCCGTCCCGATGGGCTTCCCGGGCGTGATCCTGATCCTCTTCCTGACCGAGACAACCCTCTCCACCACGTCGATGATGGGAATCATCATGATGCTGGGAATCGTGGTTTCAAACGGCGTGCTGCTGGTGGACTATACGAACGTCCTGCGGCGGCGAGGGCGGGAGTTGCACGACGCGGCAGTCACCGCCGCACGGACACGACTCCGGCCCATTCTCATGACTTCCCTCGCCACCGTTGTTGGACTACTTCCTATGGCTATCGGCTGGGGAACCGGCGGTGAAACGAACGCCCCCTTGGCGCGCGCGGTCGTCGGAGGACTCAGCGTCTCGACGATCCTCACGCTTTTTCTCGTCCCCACGATCTATGTGATCTTAGAAGAACGGTTCCCTCGCCATGCCGACGAAGCCCCGCAGGAAGCCGGCTGGATACCGAAAGAACCGGGACAGGCACCGGCTGGTCGCTAGCAGGGTGCTGAAACAGTCCGCCAGCGTTATTGGAAGGCTACGGCCAAGGCTGAGAGAAAGAAAGTCAGCTCTTCCTCAACCTTAACCTCGACCTCAGCCCATTTAACGGAGATATTCTGCTTATCCGACAGTTGGAAAGAGTGCCTTGAGTTGCATCGCCAACCCAATGTCCCCGCTGATCTTGAGCCGGCCCGACATGGCAACGGCTGGTCCACTCAACTGGCCCTTCAAAATCTTGATGCAATCCTCTCCCGCCATCGAGAGCAGGACGTGCGGGTCCGCATGCACCCCCTCTGCGACCTGACAGGCCCCCTCTCGGATCGTGAGAATGTACTGCCCGCCTTGCGCACCACTCAGATCGAATTGGTAGACCGCATCAAGATCTTCGGCGGCATCTGAATCGAGCTGACCCGGGAGCTGCTCAAAAAACTCTTTGATGGTGTTGGGGTTCATGGCTCGTGGGAAAGCGAGGGCCTCTAGCAGGATGCTGAAAAAGTCCGCCAGCGCCACCGACGATGCTGCGTGAAGCGCGAGATAGGCGAGACATGGCCAGATTGGATTCCGACCTCGTTTGATCCGTCTCGCTCGTCCCGCCAGTCTCGCGCGGCTATCCTGCGGGAGTGTTCTCCGGTTGTACCGCTCGACTGAGCTCGTCGCAGGCACACGTGCGGACCATCGAAGTTCTAGCGTGCCACAATAGTTTTTCCGCAGTCTGCTCGAATCGATACCGGGGGCCGCGTTACCGCGGTCCCCGGTCTATCGCTAGTAGCGGAGCGTGACCGTCGCCATACTGCGGCGCGCGCCGAAAAAGTCTTTGGAAAACGCCTCGACGACGGCAGGGTCATAGCCCTTGCAGCTGAAAATGTCGAGGTAGGCATTGTTCGTGTCGTTCGCAAAATGGCCGCTGATCAACGACGTCGAGATCAGCTGTACCATGGAATAGCCGGCGACCCGACCTGAGCCGAAATCAACGACCTGGCACTCGCCAAAACGCTTCATGTCGATCAGCTCGCAGAGCTCAACGACATAGCGGCGAATATGGTCGGCATTGCGGATGAGACCGGGATTGCAATCTTGAAGATCGACGGCGCTGCAGAGTCCCCACGCTTTTCCATCGCCCACCATCTCTTGGGGGGCAATAGAGGCAACTGCCGGGGACTCGGATGGTAAGATCGCGGACTCGGAACCAGCCGAGCTACTCATAAATGTTGTACACCTTTCTGTTAGGAGGGTGAAAAACCTGTGACGATGGACTCGTATTTCGGAATATACCACGAAATTTTTCGCATCAGAGAAAATAGAAAACTTTTTTTCACACCACGGCCTCCAGGGACCGCTCGATCTGTTGACAAGATTCTCAGTGGTCGGAGAGAATGCCGCGCATGGCCACGACCACTCCACCAGATCAGGCCTCGACCCCGTCTTCATCCGACCTCCCGGAGCGCCTCTGCACATGGTGCAAGGTGCCAATGAAAAAGCGCCTCGTGGGTGGAAAACAGTTCGTCCACTACACCTGCCCGAAGTGCGTCTTCCAACATACGACCAGGCTCGGCCCGAAACCACCCAGCCCCGCTCACTGACCGGCTAGCACCTCATCTCCTAAGAGTCGCGGCCAGGACTGGCCTTCACTGCGCGCATCGAGGCCTTTCTGTCTGCCGTCTTCCTCCATAGCAAACTGGTTCAGCGGCTGTTCAAACTGGCCGGCAGCAAGGCCGCAACGAGTGAAGGGCCGAAGGCGTACTGTTTGAGTACGTCGAGCGCCCTGAACGATGTGAGAACGACGCTGGCGGGCAGTTTCAACAGGCGCTACTCGTCATACCACTTCTCTCGGTAAATCGGGCAAAGCCCTTGTCCCTGTAGTATTGCTGTCACCTCGCGGATCATGCTGCCGTTGCCACAGAGATACACAGCCAGGTTTTGGACTGATGTAATCCGGTCCTGGACCAAGGTCGTCACACGCCCGGTAACACCGGTCCAGCCCGCTTCTGGTTGCGAAAGGGTCGTCACAAACGAAAATCTTGGATGCCGACTTGCCAAGGTCTGAAACTCCTCCTGGTAGTAGAGGTCCCGCTGGCTGCGCAGCCCCCAGAACAGGGTGACGACTTGCGACGTCTCCCGCTCAAGCTGCGCCAGGATCATGGATCGAATCGGGGCGATGCCAGTGCCGGTCGCCACAAGCAGCAAGTTTCTCGTACCATCATCCTTTAAATAGAAGGATCCAGCCGGCCCCTTGAAAACGGTGCGGTCTCCCTTTCGAAGGCTAAACAGGTAGGTGGAGCCTGGTCCGTTGGCCACGAGATTGAACACGAGCGCAACCCGACCCAGTTGTGCCGGTGGCGACGCAATCGAGTAGGGCCTCACGACCGGAGCGGGGCACCCTTCCTTCGGCACTTCGAACGAGATAAATTGGCCCGGCTTGAACGAGAGATCCTTCGGTTCAACCAGCACCATTTCGAGTTCACGGACATCGTGGGTCAGATCCGTGACCAGACTGACCGTCGCGGTGTAAATTTGGATGCTCATCGAGATCCTCTTGCAGGATACTGAAAAAGTCCGTCAGCAGCCACGAACACACCGTACCAGCCAGAGGATCAGGAGTTCCAGCAGCAGCCTGGCTGCCGGACGCTAAAACTTCCCCTCGATGAGCTTCCGAATGTCTTCCATCCGGCACCGGTTCACGCCCAGATCGCCATAGCCAGTCCGGGAAGCAGACCGGAAGTGGATCGTCTTCGCCTCGTCGTCGAACAGGAACTCCACATCATCGACAAACCGAAACAACAGGCTGGTGAATTCATAGTGGAGATAGGTCTCATCTTCCTCGGCGAGCTTCGTGCGCGGGAGTGATTGAACGATGGCTTTCAACGCTTCCTTCGCTTCAGGTCTGGTCTTCTGATAGCGATACGGGGCAATGGCATGGCCCTCATCCTGGGCCTGGGTCGAGACGCAGTTGGGGCTGGAGGGACAGGGAGACAATTGTTTCACAGTGGCCTCAAAGCATGACAATGCATAAAATCTTAGAAGGGAACTATGTGCTCACCTCTTCCAGAAACAACAATGACAGACATTTACTCCTTGAAGAGCAGCTACAATAGGCCGGACTCGTAGGCCGCGAAAGCCCATCTCGTCAGGCGGGAGAACGAAACCACCGCATTTACAACAGTGAAGCTGGCGACCGAAGTATAGAGCAACCCATCCTAGTCCGAAACTAAACAGAATGGGAAGGACCGAGAAGATTGCTGCGTACCGGAGGAATTCAATTCCCAAGATCGAGAAATCCGCCATCACATTATTTTGGGCTAGCGCTCCAACTACGCCTAATAGAAGCCCTGTAACGATCAAAGAGAGGAAAAGAACGCCCCAATTCGCGAATTTCAAACGTGCATCTGGCGTTGGATCACTCGGTCGATCAATCTTTATAGACATAAGGTTGTATTATTAGCTGGTCTTTGTGAGAACTTCCCGAAGCCAAAGTTCGACGATCAAGACCGCATTAGGAGGAACGAGATCCAGGATGCCTTTATCTCGATAGGCCAAGTGGGGACTGATGCGCACTTTCCGATAGCCGCCGACTTTCATGCCCATCAACGCATGCTCGACACCGGCTATCGCTCGACGTCTTCCCAGCACGATCGTGTGGTCAATGAACGTCACTCCATCGACAACTCGCACCATCTCCTTGGGCAGTTGCTTCGCTTGAAGATTATTGAGCGGCACTTCGTCGCCCTGATTGAGGAACATCCTGGTGTTATAGACGACGCGGCCGCCCTTCTGGGCTGGTGGCCCCTCCCCTTCTCGCTCTTCAAGCAATTTGAGGCCGCTGAGACGTTTCATCAGTACAAGACAGTCCTGAGCGATGGTTGAACGTCGCCCTGCTCCTCCACACGGACCGAGACCCGTCCAATGATGCGTCCGTCTTCGGTTTCGACGTCCACACGCCATTCGCCCGGGTCGAGCCGCTGCTTGAACGTGTATGTCCGATAGCCGCCTTCTCGTCCACCATTGATCTTGATGGGAATCCTGTCGGCATGGGTGAAGGGTTTGTCGCTGTTCGGGCGGAAGTACCAGTGATGATAGATGGTCGTGTTCAGATCGACCGGGGCAAAGACCGCCGTGAAACAATAGATCGGCTCATTGGCAGGGAACGTGGTATCTGACCGTTTCCAGACTTGGAACCACTGCCTCTCGTATGAGAGTTCGAACCGGTCGCCGCTCTTCTTCACTTCATGATAAATCCCGCCGAACTTCAACGAGAGCGGCACGGGAGGAATCCAATTGAGGAAATAAAACCCGACCAGCAGCCCGATCAACCCGAAGGCAGGCACCGTGATCCCAACCGCCTCGCGCCTTGAGCGATCCGGATTGTTGCGATAGATCAACTCAACCACACGAAAGGTCACGGCCGCGCTCAGACCGGCTCCGACCAGGAAGATCGCCGCATTCATGAGCCCGGTCATGACCGGGAGAAAGAACGTAAAAAAGGCGAAGCACACCAGCGCATAGAGGCTGACGAGCAGGCGCAGACTGGAGAGCCGATCGTGGAGAAATTCGTTGCCAACCAGCAGGACCACTAACAAAGCGAAAAAGATTGCCGTACTGGTGAGCGTCGCACTACGAGAATAGAAAATCGCATAGGCGCTGAACAATCCGCCCAAGAGAAACTGCACAGCCATGGGATAGTACATCCTCATGCGCAACAACCAGCGTGGGAAGGCTGAGAACGTCGCTAACTGTTCCCGATCCGGCGCCGGCTCGATCCCCAACCGCCCGGTCAATACGATGAGCACGCCCAAGAGGAGCAGATAGATCAGGAGCAACAGATTGTCTTGGAGCCGATCGATGCGCGTCAGCGTGAGGGTGTCATAAGCCACCCCGGAAAAGAAGAACACCGGAGCCATGAAGGGTTTTGCTAAAACGGTCCTGAGTGTGGAGGAGGAGAGCATGAGCCCTAAGGTTTCAGGATATTCTTGGGATTGTCAAATCAACTAGAGGAAGCGGATGGCTCAAAACAATCGCCCTTCTCACCCGCCCGACCTCGGCGCGCTGAAAGGCGCCTTTCCCCAAGCAAGGCCGCAGGAGAGAAATAACCGGAGGCGTACCTCTTCTCACCCTCCCACCCCAAGCTGCCAAGACAGTTTGTTCTCCGAGTGGGGTCACGTTGAGGATTATTTCGATCCGAGAACGAAGTTGGGGATCGTTTTCAGCCGTCCGCTAGCAGGATGCTGAAAAACCAGTGTGGCACGGGCACGACGGAAGTTCGGTGATCCGCGCGTCTGGGGCAATGGGAGAATACCCGGCAGGATGCTCAAAAAGTTCGTCCAGCAAGGCCGCAACCGATGAAAGCACCGGAGGCGTAGCCTCTGGGCTACGTTGAGGATGCTTTCGAGGCGAGAACGCCGCTGGCGGACTTTTTCAGCATCCTGTCAGACGAAGGGAGGAAGCGGCGCATAGACCACCGGATGCCCAATCAACCGTTCCAACCATGGAGCCATGAGATCGTCGTTCAGCGGAGCTCGGTTCAGACGGGCCTCGATGTGAAAGCCCACCTCGTTGCCGACGATCCCGATAATGGCGGAGGCATCCTCTTCATCTGGAAGCAGTTCCCGTGTTTGGAACTCACAGAGAGTGCTATAGAGGCGGCCATCGGGATCGATCGCAGTCCGGATCTCCGGCAAGTCGTCGAGCGGACAATGCACAGAACAGCGATAGACGAAGCGAGCGGTTGGCTCAATCGCTTGAAAGTCAACAAGCGCGTCCTCCGAGAAGCCCGTCAGATAAGCCCGGACGCTGGCTGGTTCGGGTGCAGAAGTCGCGGCTAATTTACTGGCCGGCACCAGGAACTCATAGGCGTCCGCAGTGTTGAATTCGAACTGACAGGGCCCAAAGGCATCGGGCCAGGAACAGAAGAACGGTATAGAGGGATCGACCGGACGCAACACCAGCTGCTGCTTCTCAATCGATGTTTCGATGGGAAGCTCCAACAGCGTAATCGCCTCGAGAAACGCCGTGCGCCGTTCCTCCAGCCACTGCGCTCGCTCGGTATCGCCGCGCGTTTCGCCGGGGGTGATCACTTCTTTCGTTTGGAGTCGTACGCGGATGAACGAGTGGGCATGGCGAAATCCCAGCCAGAGCATGCTGCGGGAATCGTGCAGCCGTAACGGATCGCGGATATGCCAAGGATGGCTGATCGAGCAGTAGGTGCCCACATCCTGATAGCGCTGGTAGACGGTGTGATAGGCCCCGGCCAGCAGGAAGAAGTCGCCGCGCCAACCTTCTCGGACGTGAATCAGCGTCACATCTTCCGTGGACCATGTGTCCAGCTGATCGAAATCCTCAGGAGACTCAACCGTCCATTCCTCGACATAACAGATGACATCTCTTGCGGGCACCGCCGGCTTCAACCCCAACGCAGCCAGCCGTTCGCCCACGACAAGCACCTGCCCGAAGGTCAGGGGGGTTGTCGTTTCCCAACGACGTTCACGCACGGTGGATCATCTCTTCCCCCACCCCGTCAACGTGTCGGTCGCAGCGCCTTCTGCTCGATCGTCGTCTCGGCGAGGTACCGATCGATACCGTCTTTCAGGGTCGCCGCCATTAACTCTTGCACATCGTCTTCGCTGAACCAGACCACGGTATCGCGTTGAGCCCCCTCGATGCTCCTGATCGTCGCGCTCTGGTCGCCAATGTTCTTTGCGGTGATCACCATTTTGCTGCTCGTGTTTACCACCGTCGAGAAGAGTCGGCTTTTGGCATTGGCTGAAAAATCGAGCAACTGCCCGCTGATGACGATGTCTGCATCGTTCGGATTCGCCGCGGCTCCGTTGGAAGCCACCCGCACCGTCCAGGGCCGGTCCTTCCATCCACGCGCTCTCAGACGATCGGCGAGGGCCTGGGCTATCACGTCTCCAGGCCGCTCCCCCGCCACAGTAAAGTAGGTCACCCCACCCCACAAATGGGTACGCAGACCGAGCCGACTCTTCTCCGGTCTCCGATCTTCGAAGGGTTCGATGACGATCCTGACCGGTTCCGGCTCGATGTATTGCGCCGACACTGGTTGTTTCTGCTGAAGATCCAGATAGAACGTTTTCCCGGTGCCCCCGCAACCCGCCACCAACAGCAGGCTGCTCGCGAACACGATGCCGACGCCCAGTCGTCCCGTTGTCTGTATCACAGTATCATCCTCCTTGAGATTGGCCGCTCCAGCGTTGAGGCGAGCCCAGTCTACCCAAGTTGTCGATCAGAGACAAATGCCGAGGCGAATAGGCTGCTGAAAAAGTCGCGTTTATCACCCGCCCGACCCCGGCGCGCCAAGACGCGCCTTTTCCCATGCGGCGGGCTCGCATCGTTCAGACCCTCAACGGGGACCCGGCCGCCTCACCAACTCGGCGGCGCGCACAGACGTGGTGCTCCTTATTCGTCGCACCATGCGCCCCAGAGGGTACGCCTCGGCCCTTCACTCGCTGCGGCCTTGCTGAACGATCTTTTTGAACATCCTACTTGAGGCACTTCTGGCTCTTCTGTTGTTTAAGCAGTGCAGATTTTTGACTTTCAGGCCTACCGACATATTCTTACCGCAGACTACTAGCGAGTCACGATGGGAAGGAGCATTCGAAAAGTCTCGCGGCTGAACTCCGGCACCTGCCCCGCCTGAATCCGCGAATCGGTGAACGGCACGAAACGGACAATCTTCAAAAACGATCGTTCAGCCAACACGGCGGCAATCTGGGCCTTGCGATCATGGGTGATCGGCAACGTGAACCCCTCGCCGCGTTTCCATTCCCACAACGTCGGCGCCAGCGAGAGTTCCAGCCCCTGCCCCGCAAGCTGATGAAACCGGTCCACGATCCGTGCCTTATGCTGCTTAATCCCCTCCCCCTCCAGCATCAAGGCGCACACGACATGGTGCCCCCACCAAAAGAGCGTCCGGAAGGCAAAGGCGTTCGAGTCGTGGAAGTGTTTCGGAAAGTCCAGGTATTGGTAGGGAAAGAATTCGAGATGCTCTCCCTTCACGAAGTGGCAGTTGGCAGGATCGAAATTCGGCGGGGTCACGAGGGAAGCCGACGCGACTTCCTCTTTCAACGCCGCATGGGTGGCCGCAAGCAAGTGGCGCACCTTGGCCATGATCTGGGCCTTCGCGCGAAAAAAGTGCTGATCGGCCATCAAGGCCGTTTCTTCGTCTGTAAACTGTGAGGACATGGCCATCAATAGGCTGCACGGCCGGCTCGCAGGGCGGCGGCTATTTCTGATGCGTTTCGAACTGGGAAACCGTCAGATCATACTGCGCCCGACATTCTGCACAGCGGACCCATACCGCATCTTGAAACACATCCATTTCCCGAACCGATAGGGCGGAAGCATGGGTTCCCATACAGGTCTTAAGCGCCATAATCCCATCTACCTGAGCAGTCCCTGACTCAGATGAAGAAGATGCAGCCGATGCCTGCCTGGTGATCGCGCCGGTGGTCACCCGATGCACCATACGGCAGGAACTACACGTGAGCACCACGATGCGTTCCGGCTCTACGCGCTTCACCGTTAGGCAGAGCGGATGTACCGACCAACATTGTTGGAGAAAGGCTCCGCTGCGGATAATCTCTGCCATCGATCGTCCTCGCGAATGCAACCAGGCTGGCAGTTTGCCAAAAAACCAGTTCAACAGGCTAGAGCTTCAATGGACCGTGCGTGTGACACAACAACGAAACACTCTTGCAGGATAATCGAGCGAGACTGGCGGGACGGGCGAGACGAGGTGGGAATCCAATCTGTCCACGTCGCGCCTTTCTCGCACGTCTCGCGATTCACGCGCCAGGGTCTCTAGCGCTGGCGGACTGTTTCAGCATCCTGCTAGAGCGCCCACAGGGCCAGCATCACCAACACGCCGATCACATAGGGAAGCACGCAAGAATAGAGCAACGCCAACCGCGCACGCCCGGGGGACTCGTTGCAAGACAGTTGTTCCTTGTAGACGAATTCATGGGAGAGGATCAGCACCGTGAGCGTGAGTGCCAACGTCCGGCTTGTCCGCGGCCAGGTATACTGGCCGCTGATGATGAAGTTCGCCGTGAAAAATCCACTGAACAGGAGAATCAGCGGCGCCAGGACGAACCGCACTGCTTCGGAGAAAAAAACATGCCAGCCTGGATGGGCTTCAACTGAGCTTGATTGCGCGCGGGGTTTCACGACCCGACGGCCACTGGAGTCCCTTCCTTCAGTGAAGGAGAGGGAGTACCCTCTTGGGCGGTGCGGCAGGTCTTGCACACACGGGGGCGGACTTTCAGGAACGAGACTTTCCCGCTGGCCAGGCAGCTGTAATGGACGAATTCGTCGCACAACGTGCAGCGAGACCACCCGCCGGTGAAAAATGTTTTGTTGCGGTAGAGCCCCTGCTTGCATACCTTACAGTTCCGAGGTTCAATCCCCAGCAGCATCGGCTCCCAATCCCCACCGGCTTTTCTGATGCTCATGCCGCGGAGTATAACGAAGGCGCGAGGCGAGAGGCAAGGGGCCTGCTAGTCTCCTGTGCTCGCGCAACGCGCGGTCTATGAAGGGTGGGAAGGGAACCGCCAGACCATCCTTCTTGCTCGCAGAACGCGCACGATGAAAGGAGTGGAATGACACCCGCGCCGATCCCTTGCTCCCGGAACGCGCACGATCAGAATGTGCTCGTTCGACGGCCGCAGTGGGACCAACACGGGTGCCATTCCAAAAGAGGAAAAGCAAGCAACCTTGAAAGAGGTATGAGAGGGCAGACTAGACGGTCTCCTATGCTCGTGCAACGCGCGGTCTTGGAAGACCGATGCGCGCGGAGAAGTACAGCCCGGCAATTCCTTAAGGAGAGAACCTGTGATTTTGTAGGTCCTGAAAAGTCTCATCCGGGAACCGGTCACAGATCGTGACCGGTTCCCCAGCATTCAGATCTCTAGCAGTCGTCTCAAACTTGAGGTCGCACTTTGCGACCTCAAGTTCTCCCTAGGGCGGCAGCGGTATCCTGACACCGTTATCTTTATACAATCTCATCACGGAGGACCCTTGAGGCCGGCACCCTAGTACTGAATACTGAAGTACTGACAAGAGATTTCAAACAGACGGTTGCGCACGCTTCTTTCTATCAATTTATAAAGAATCAGCCAGCCTGACAATCATTTGAAGGAACTCATCGCAATTTATGATGAGTTGTCCGTTTGGTGTGCGGATATAGTCTCGACGCTTTCATTCGGCGGCGTTCTTAACTGGTCGTATATTGCTACCAATTCCGGTCAAAGCACCTAGCTGCTACAGGGCGCCCTGGCCCGCGCACCTTTCCATTTCAGACTTCAGCACGACAGAGCAAGAATCTCAGCGCAAAGTTTACTTTGCCCAAAAGTAAGACTAGAATCCTGCGCCGAAAGGAGCTGCATTGCTGGAAAATGATCTGACAACTGAACAAGCGCTCGGGCTGATATTCCGAGCACCAAGTGTCAGGCATGGTCTGGCAGAGTTCGACGGCCTAGGCAAGAAACCCCACGACATACTGAGCATCTTTCCAAGAACCATCGAGAGTGGCCGGAATAAAGGAGAGGTCCGATACTACCTCAAGTGCCTCAAGCGGAACGAAGATATCCAGGTCCTGGCGGAAAAGAAATGCTGCCCTGAAGAAATCGTACGACAGCTTTGGTTATACAAACTCCATCACATCTACAAGACATCTACAAGTATCCCTTCACTCATATTGCGGTCGAGTATCAAGTTGAATTTGGTACGGTCACGGCTGAAAAAGCCGCAGATATCGTTGTCTTTCAAAAGGACGGGAAGACAGCCAAGATCGTTCTGGAGGTCAAACGGCCCGAACGCAAAGAAGGGATCAATCAACTTAAGAGCTATCTAAATGCAGAGGGTTCACCCGTTGGCGTGTGGTCCAATGGTCAAGAGCGTATCATTCTGTATCGCCCCTATCCACGCCAGTTCGAGGATACGCTCACTGAAATTCCAACCTTCAGTCAGGAGCCTAAGGACGTCCTGCGGACCAAGCTCACACTGGATAACTTGTATCGGGAGTTTGACTTCAAACGAATAATTCAGAATCTTGAAGAGTTGGTACTGGCCAATGCAGGCGTCGATGAATTCAATGAAATTTTCAAGATTATCTTTGCGAAATTGTACGATGAAAAATCTGCCCGTGACCGGAAGAGCCAGGAAGTCCATTTCCGAAAATCTGAGAAATCTGCCGCTACTTATGAAACGATCGACGGTCTATTTCGTCAAGCCATTCAAGAGTGGCCAGGCATTTTTGACTATAATGAGCACATCAAGCTAACTCCACAACATCTGCAAGTAGTCATTGGTCCGCTCGAACGCATCCGTCTTCTCGGCGCAAACATGCGCGTCATGGATGACGCTTTTGAATACCTTATGCCGAGCGTCGCCAAGAAAAAGAACGGCCAGTTCTTCACACCGCGGTATGTCATCGACATGTGTGTGAAGATGCTGAATCCTAAAAAACGTGAATTTGTAGTCGATCCTGCATGCGGCTCTGGAGGATTTCTGCTCCATACCATGGAATGGGTCAGAGCGACGCAATATAGCAGCAATGCAGGTGAGCATTTTATTCATGACTATGCGGCCAAGTATCTGTGGGGAATTGATTTCGATGAACGATCAGCCAAAGTGTCACGAGCGCTGATGTTGATCGCGGGAGATGGGCGAAGTCACGTTTTCAGGCTGAACAGCCTTGACCCGCGGGAATGGGTGCAAGTTCAAGAAGGGATGGATGCTATATCGGGAATGAGGGCGGTCGGTCTTCTCCTGAGCAAGAAAACATCGGCTTCGGTAATCCGAGAAGCTGAAGCATGGGAATGCCTCAGTGATTTTGCATTTGATGTGATTCTTACGAATCCCCCTTTCGCTGGAGAAATACGGGATCAGGGAATATTATCCCAATATGAGCTAACCAGAAAAGGTCGCGGGACATATGCGAAGCCTGAGAAGAAAGTCGAACGTGACGTATTGTTCATTGAGCGATGTTTGCGCTTACTCAAACCAGGCGGACGCATGGCGATAGTGCTTCCACAAGGCAAGTTTAATAATTCGACACTCGCATACATCCGAGAATGGATTCTTAAACATGCCAGGCTCCTGGCAGTGGTGGGACTTCACCCTAATACCTTCAAGCCTCACACAGGCACAAAGACGAGCGTACTCTTTTTCCAGAAGCATAGTGGTGAAGAACTCACGAGGATTTCAAACGTTGAAAACAGCGTGAGATTCAAATGCCCCGACTATAGAGGCCTGTTGAAGAAAGTGATCGATGCCCATCGGGAGAAGGATGACCTTGCAGAAGACGATCTGCCGCCTGAGGTAGTGGAACTCCTGCATGAATTGTTCGATGTCGGGCAAGAGCAGAATGGCCAGGACATTGGCGCTAATAGAACGGAAAGCTTGATGATACCTCGGAACAGTATCTGGAGGCACTAGAGACCGACCGCTTGGAATGGGAAAAGGTGTTTCAGAACCTCGTGACTGGTCTGGAACAAGCGAAACAGTCGAAGGACCGGGAAAAGGGCGGTTTCAAGTTCCAAGTGCAACGGGTGAATGATGGCGCAGTTACGGATAGACTTCCAGGGGCGTGGCGAAGTGGAGACATTTTCGTGGGCGCGTATACAGCCGATGGGCGATGGCGTTCAACTCGCGCTGGGTATAGCCCGACAAGTCCGTGCCCTTGGGCAGGTACTGGCGCAGCAGGCCATTGGTGTTCTCGTTGGTGCCGCGTTGCCACGGGCTGTACGGATCGGCAAAGAAGATCCGGATCGCCAGCCGCTCCGCCAAGCGCTCGTGCTCGGCCATCTCTTTCCCGCGATCATAGGTCAGCGTTTTGCGCAGCAGCGCGGGCACGTGCCGGAGTTTCTTTGTGAAGCCCTGTCGGGCACTCGTCGCATCCGTCCCCTCCATCCGTACCAAGATGACCAGGCGCGTCGTCCGCTCCACCAGGGTGCCGACGGCCGAGCCATTGCGGGCCCCCTTGATGAGGTCGCCTTCCCAGTGGCCCGGCACGGTGCGGGTGGCCACCTCGGCGGGGCGCTCGGCAATCGGCGTCATGTGGGGAATCTGGCCGCGGCGATCCGTCCCTCGCGACCGAGGCCGGCGCGCCTTGCGCGCCTGACGCAGCGTGGCCAGCAATTCGCTCCGCAGGGTGCCGCGTGGCAACACATACAGCGCCGCATAGATGGTCTCGGCCGAGAGGTGTCTCCCCATGTCGTCAGGATACGCGCGTCGGAGGCGCCCGGCAATCTGTTCGGGCGAGCAGCCCTGAGCCAGGTGTATCCTGACGTACTGCCACAGCCAGGGGGCCACGAGTTTCCGCGGCCGCCGCGGCTGACGTGCCCGGGCTGCTGCCAGTGTCTGCGCCGTGCAGGCCCGATAGAGTCGGCCCCGCGCTACGTTGCGGGCCAACTCACGGCTCACGGTGCTGGGGGGCGCGCCCCAACACCGACGCCATCGTCCTCAGCGAATGGCCGTGGGCCAGACCCAGGCTCAAGGTCTCACGTTCTTCAGCACTCATGTGTCTATAGGATCTCGTTGGCATGGCAACACCGTAGCCCCTCAGGGCTTGAAGTGTTGCACTTGGAGTTAGAACTCAAGAACCAAGACGTCGCGCTGATCCGTCTACGAAATGAGATCCATCCGTATTTCTTTGCCGCATGGTTCAATTCACTGATGGGCAAACAGCTTGTGGAACAGCGCAGCACTGGCCGAATAAACCCTTTTCTTGGACTTGGGAATCTTCGCGGTATGCCTTTCCCAGCGTTAGCTCCCAGAGATCATCAGAGAATCGGGAACATGGTCCAGGATATGGTCGAAAAGGCGTACAAGGCGGAGCATGAGGCAAGCAAACTACTTGAGCAAGCCAAGCGGCAGGTCGAAGAACTAATTGAGAAAGCTGCCGTAACTTGATCGAGTGAGAAGCGAAAGCTTCATCGCTCGATGTCTATGCGAATCACCATTCTAGGGTCTATTACCACGTGCCGCTTGATCCCGCGGTTCGACGCTTGTACTGGCGGGACAGGCGGAAACGACGTCCGCCTCAGACTCATGGTATCCTGCCTCTGGTTTCCCAGTATCCGGGCTTGCGCTTGAGATGCATCACCGCCGCCACGTATATCGTCCGCCCTTCGATCGCATAGATCACGCCATACGGGAACTGCTGCACCAGATACCGTCGAAAGCGCCCCTTCAAGATGCGCCAAAGCATCGGATGTCGGCAAATCTGGTCGAAGGCCGACTCAACTGCGTCCAGAAATTCTTCTCCGAGCCCCTCACGACAGTCTTCATAGAACAACGCGGCGTGCCGTAGTTCGCTTCGGCTTCAGGAGCAAGAAGCAGCTTCACCGACGAAGTTCCTTGCGGATATCGGCAATCGCCTTGGCCGCAGGAATCGGTCTGGTTTTCTTGCGTTTCCATGCAGAAAACCGCCGCTCCGCCTCTACCACCCAGGCCTCATCAACCGGAGTCAACCGCTGACCCTCCATCTGCGCCAGCAGACGCTCGGCCAGCCGTTCACGTTCTGCCGCGGGAAGTTTCCGCGCCTGCTTTTCTATGGCTAACGCTAACGTTGTCATCGGTGGTACTCCTTCTTGCTGCGTGTTCACTGCTCGAGTGTCTCATGGAGTTTCATGTACCGTGACCGCAATGCGCGCCATGAGGATAGCATGGCGCCGATTTGTTCCCAAGCCTCATTCCCACGCCTTACGCCTCGCGCCTCACGCCTTCCGTTTTATTTGACAGCCTCCAGACCTTTTGTTACTCTCCGCGCCGATTCAGAGCCTGTCACGACGAGCTACCCCCATGAACATCAAGGACTACCTCGAACAGAAGCGGGACGACGTGGATCGGCTCCTCGATTCCGTCATGCCCGGCGCCACGATGGCGCCCACCATGCTCCACGAAAGTATGCGGTATAGTCTCATGGCGGGAGGGAAGCGAGTCCGCCCCGTCCTGGCCATTGCCGCGGCAGAAGCGGTGGGGCAACCCGCGCCGGGATTGATGCCGGTCGCCTGTTCGTTGGAATTGATCCACACCTACTCCTTGATTCACGATGACCTGCCTGCGATGGACAACGACGACTTCCGGCGTGGGAAGCCGACGAATCACAAAGTGTACGGCGACGCGATGGCCATCCTGGCCGGTGATGCCTTGCTGACGATGGCGTTCGATCTCTGCAGCCGTCCGGATCTCATGAAAGGCTGCGACCCTGCACGACAGGTGCGACTGATTCAAGAACTCGCCTATGGCTCAGGGAACATGGGAATGGTGGGCGGTCAAGTGTTCGACATCCAGGCTGAACATCAAGATATCGATCTTCCGACGCTCCAGAACATCCACAAGCACAAAACCGGCATGTTGATTCGTGCAGCGGTGCGGATGGGCGCCATCACTGCCGGGGCGAACGGTCGCCAGCTGGATGACCTCACAAGTTATGCCGAGGATGTCGGACTGGCGTTTCAGATCGCGGATGATGTCCTCAACGTGACCGGGACGCGCGAGGAACTGGGCAAGAATCCCAATACCGACGCAGAACGAGGGAAGAAAACCTATCCGACGTTCTATGGGGCCGAGGGAGCCAGGACGCTGGCGGACGACTGCGTCGCCCGCGCGATCGCGCGCCTCTCTCCGTTCGGTCAGGCCGCCGACCCGCTCCGTGAACTGGCACGCTATATCACGTCGCGCCGCTCCTAGCGGCGCGTGGCAAGAGGCTAGGGGCTATGGGCCAGAGAAGGATCGCATGCGCACATCGCCTCTTGCCTCTTGCCCCTAGCCTCTCACCCGCGAACAATCGATGAAAGCTCTCGTCACCGGGGCAACCGGATTCGTCGGCGGCGCTGTGGCACGTGCCCTGGTCGCCCGCGGCATCGACGTCCGTGTCATCGCTCGTGCCGGTTCCGACCTCCAGAATCTTCAAGGTCTGACCGTCGAACGGGTCGAAGGCGATCTGCGCGACCAGGCCTCGTTACGCAATGCCCTCACCGGCTGCCAACAGCTCTACCACGTGGCGGCGCACTATGCGCTCTGGGCCAAAGATCCGTCGATCTTTTACGATGTCAATGTCACCGGCACGAAGAATCTCCTGGAAGCAGCCCGTGAGGTCGGCACGGGACGAATCGTCTACTGCAGTACCATCGGGGCCATCGGTCTTCCGCCCGGTGGAGGACTCGGCACGGAAGAGACGCCCGTCTCGCTTGAACAGATGGCCGGCCACTACAAACGATCAAAGTACCTGGCTGAGCAGGTGGTCTTGACACTCGCACAGGCAGGGCTGCCGGTCGTCATCGTGAACCCGAGTGCCCCCGTCGGCGCAGGCGACGTGAAACCGACTCCGACGGGACAGGTCATCGTGGATTTCATGAAAGGCCGCATGCCGGCCTATATCGAAACCGGGATGAACATCGTGGACGTCGAGGATGTGGCCACAGGCCATCTGCTGGCGATGGAGAAGGGTCGGGTGGGCGAGCGATACATTCTGGGCAACAAAAACTTGATGCTGCGCGAGGTGTTTGAGATCTTGAGTCGCCTGACCGGCATCAACGCTCCCTCGATCAAGCTCCCACGACTCGCGATTCTTCCCTTGGCCTACCTCAACCACTGGATCTCCAACCTCACCGGCCAGTCGCCTCGTATCCCACTCGAAGGGGTGAAGATGGCCAAGTATATGATGCACTACGACTGCAGCAAGGCGATCACGGAGCTCGGCATCCCGCAAACACCGCCCGAGGTAGCGCTGGAGAAGGCCGTGCGGTGGTTCCGCGACCACAAGTACGCGTGATCAGATGCTGAAAAAGGCCCCCAACTTCGTTCTCGGCTCGACAAGATCCTCAACGGGGACCCGGCCGCCTCACCGACTCGGCGGCGCGCACAGACGTGGTGCTCCTTATTCGTCGCACCGTGCGCCCCGGAGGGTACGCCTGCAGTCCTGTCCGCGCCTGCGGCCTTGCTGGATGGCCTTTTTGAGCATCCGTTAACTCTTCAAAATGGAATTCGTCCTCCTTCTATTCAAGACAATCGTACTTCGGCCCTACGTCTTTATCTTTCTCGCGGCCTTTCTGTTCTCCGCCATCAAGCTGATCGGTTGGCCGCGAACCTGGCGGTTCTGGCTGATCAGCTGGACCACGGCCTTCGGCTGCGAGTTTTCGTCCACGCGCAACGGCATTCCCTTCGGCTGGTACCACTACAATGGCTCGACCGTCGGACAGGAACTTTATCTCTCCAACATTCCGTTCATGGACTCGATTTCATTTAGTTTCCTCCTGTACGCGGCCTACTGCGTGACCCTCTGTTTTCTGCTCCCATCCCATCGTTCATCTGACCGCTCCCGGAACCGGCTCATCGCGCTGCACTTCGACCTGTCGACGCGCACCAGTTGGTCGGTCCTCATGATGACCGCATTGTTTTTTGCTTTCATCGACATGGTCATCGATCCGGTCGCCTTGCGAGGCGACCGCTGGTTCCTGGGCAAGATCTACTATTATCCCGATCCCGGCATGCACTTCGGCGTGCCCCTCGCGAACTATGTCGGCTGGGCCGTGGTCGGACTGATTTCACTCTCCACCTATTTTCGATTCGACCGGCAGCTCCCGGAGTTATCCCTCCCCGCCGACGACTCCATCACTGCCCGGCTCCTCCTCGGCGTCGGCCTCTATTATGGAGTACTGGCGTTTAACCTCGGCATGACGTTCTGGATTGGTGAGCCGCTTCTGGGCATGACAGGCCTGCTGATGTACATCCCTCCGACCGTCTTATTAGTGCTCCGACTCCTCGGCCGCGTGCCGGCACATACCACCTAATTCAGTTCACAACTTGATTTTGGCCTCATCTCAACGCTAGCATGCCGCCATGGAACAGGCCTTTTCCTCCCATGCACAGTGTGAAGCCTTGTCGGGCCAGTTCCGTGGAAAGTTGTGCGAGCAACTCACCTCACGGCCTCACAAGACTGTGGCTCAAGGCGACTATGTCTATCTATCCGGCGACCCCGCCACTTCCATTTATTTCATGCGAACCGGACTGGTCAAAGTGAGCGTGCCGACGGAAGACGGCAAAGAGGTGCTCCTGCGTATCTATCAGGCCGGCGAGATTTTCGGTGAGTTCTGTCTTTGCTCGGGGACCAGCCGAGAGCAAGCACAGGCGATGGAAGACAGCGACATCGTGGGGATTTCGTTCGAGGACCTTCTCGCGCATCTGCAGCAAAACCGTCAGGCGCTCATGCAATTCCTCAACTCGATGTCCCAGCATCTCGCGGGAGCGTATGAACAGATTCATATCCTGTCGTTCGACCGTCGAATGGAGCGGCTCATCCGCACCTTGCTGCGCTTGGCCCACGACATGGGTGAGCCCACCGAACAGGGCATCAAGATCGGGCCCATCTTGACCCAGGACGACCTCGCTCAGATGATTGCGGCGCGACGGGAGGTCACGTCGACCCTGCTCAACCAGCTTCGCAATCTCAGACTCATCGATTACTCCCGCAGAGGCCATATCCTGATCAACCAACGTGGCCTGGAGGAATATCTTGCGTCCCATGATCAGAAAGCCGTAGGAGAGCAGCCTCTGGTCAAGTGATTGCTCCATCGCGTCGTTCGCTCCTGTCATTCCTTGTTCATTTTCCAACGTTAGCAAGTTAACTGACAGCCCGATGGGTCTGCCCTATCCTGGCGCCTGACATTGCCGCGTGGACGCATCATTGCGATACGCGACACGGCGCATCACTTTATTATCAGGAGGAATGGATCATGCGGATAGCATTGGGAGTCATCGTTGCGACAGCCTTCATCACATGTGGCGCCTACGCCAGTGCAGACATGAGCAAAACCGTCCCGGCGCTCAGCACGCCGGCAGGGTCACCGGCAGAGGCCCATAACAAGGAAGGCATCGCCCATTACAACCAGGGACATTGGGACGTGGCCCTGACGCATTTTACCGAAGCCGCCAAGGCAGACCCGCAGGCCGCGGAGGTGCATTACAATGTCGCCCTTGCGCTGGACAAGCTGGGGAAGCACAAGGAGGCAACCGAGCACTTCCACGCAGCCCACGATTACGGGAAAGGAAATGCGAGCATTCAGGAATCGGATATTCTCAAAGGACACCTCCACCCTGCGAAGCAATGACCTCGGCACGGGAGCCCGGCAAGCCGCTCGGCTCTCGTGCTTTCCTCTTCCTTCCTCGGTGAGAGGCAGGTCAGGGAGCTCCCCGCGATATCCACGACAGCGTCCACATAGCAATCCATGAAAAGACTTTGTATATTAATCGGCTGGAGGAGACAGCCCTGCGATGACATTCGGCTCGAAGCTACTCACACTTTTGTTCCTTGGGTTAGCTGGAATCTGTGCAATTGGAGCATGGCTCGGCTACCAATTGTTCACCACCGGCTTTAGCGCGAAGACGGAGCCCCATGCGATCGAGGTGTTCATGGCCCGCCAGATCCGTCATCTCGCCATCCCCATCGAGCAACGCAACACACCCAACCCCGTCCCGCTCAGTCCTGACTTATTGAAAGAAGGGATCGCGCACTTCGCCGACCACTGCGCAACCTGCCATGCGAACGACGGAAGCGGTCAAACACCTATCGGCAAGAACGTCTACCCCAAAGCGCCGGACCTCCGGTTGACCGACACGCAATCGATGTCTGATGGAGAACTCTTCTGGGTCATTCACAACGGCATTCGCTTTACCGCGATGCCGGCCTGGGGAGAAGGTGACCCGGCGCTGGACAAGGACAGTTGGAAGCTGGTCCATTTCATCCGCCATCTCCCGCAACTGACGCCGGAAGAACTCGATCAGATGAAGGCCCTCAACCCCAAGACGAAGAAAAACCTGGAAGAAGAAGCCGCCTTTGACCAGTTCCTGCAGGGAGACGATGCGGCGGCAACACAGACCGATAGCGGCCATCATCACTAATGCATCGACGACGATACAAGAGAGAGGATCCACCATGTGGCTACGCCTGATTCTGACCCTCACATATGTCTTCATTTCCACGGCAAGTTTCGCCCATGGCACCGGCCAACATGTGCTCGGCACGGTGACGGCTATTGACGCGACCCATATCGAAGTCAAAACGCCTAAGGGCCGGACGATGAACGTGCAGGTCAACAAACAGACGCGGTTCAAGGAGAAAGGCAATCCGAAAAGCGCCAACGTGCCGGTGGTGGGCGATCGTGTCGTCATCGAGGCCACAAAGGACGACAACGTACTGCTCGCCATCGAAATCCATTTTTCCGCGGCCACGCGAGTCCCGGCCCCCACACAGCAGGCTCCGGTTCAATAGGGTGATCGATGCCGACGCTTCGCGTCACACGGGAGCTGAACAACTATTTCTTTAGCGGCGGGTTTCGCACGGCGTTCATTCGAGTCCTCATCACCGGCGTCGCGGTATTCCTGGCGGTCATGATCGTGCCGGGCCTTGAAGTCGACTCGCTCCGCGCCGGACTCGCCGCGGTTCTTGTGCTGACATTTCTGAATCTGTTGGTTCGACCCATTCTCTTTGTATTGACTCTTCCCTTGATCGTCCTCTCGTTAGGGCTCTTTCTCATTGTGGTCAATGCGCTCCTTCTCGAACTCACCGCATACTTGGTCAAAGGATTCTCGGTGACGGGGTTCTGGCCGGCTGTCGGAGGCGCCGTCGTCATCAGCCTGGTGACCATGGTGCTCAACGCATGGACCGCTGACCACCGCCCGATGGAGCGGCGCTCGTCCCCTCAACGTCCACCCAAGATTATCAATCCCGCCGAATAACGGGATCTATTCCTTTTCATTGAATTGCCCATCGTGCGTTGTTACAATGCGCGCGCTTGACCATCCTAACTCACGCATGACACCCACAGCTTCACACAGCAAACCAATTGCCGAGACGCATCTCCAGCGGACCTTGACGTCCGTGCTCAATGAGCTGCCGGTCGAGGCGGCGCTCGCCGCCGTGTTCCATTGTGACCAAGGCCCGCTGGTCGGCCATGCCGCCCGGGGCTTCACGCCTCGCGATGTGCAAGCCATTCTCCGGGCGCTTTCGGCTCCCGCTATCGCTGGAACGTCCCCAGCGAGTGATGAGGACGGCGGGCGCACCATTCGCCTCCGCTTGATAACGCCGGGGGCAAAGTCGTTGCTCGGGGTTTACCTCCGGCATCGGAACCGGACATACGGCTTCCTTGTCATCGGCCGAAAAGAGAGCGCGACCTTTACGAAAAAAGAAAAGAGCGTGATGGAGCAGGCCAGCGACGAGGTCACGAAAGCGCTCGATCGCGAAGGCCTATTCGATATGAATGTCGTGCTCAGCCGACCGTTTGTCGCGCATGAACCGGTCCCTCCGCCACCCTCTCCAGCGGAGATGTTTGCGGCGCCGGTATCGCAGCTCACACCGGAACGCCAAGACAAAATCATCGCCGTCTTGGCGGATGCCAACCAATACGTCGCCTACGATCGCATCTGGGCCTGCCACTACGATCCCCTTGCAGGGAATGTCGAAGTTCTGGGCATGGCAGGCGATCTCAAGAGCGAGCAGAAGGACGGGAAAAAAGACCTGAAGCCGGGCCATCGCCTCACGCTCGACAGCTCCGCCTCGGGATGGGCAGTCCGCCATCGTAAGCCGCGCGTGGATCATGATCTTGCTTCCACGCAGGGGCGGTTCCTCGATCACAAATATCTGTTCAAAGACCGGTTTCTCTCCTCGCTCGTCGTCCCGTTCTTCGTCCGGGGACAAGTGGGCGGGACCATCACCCTAGCGTCGAAAGAAGCCGGACGCTATCAACAGACGGATGCCCGCACGCTTGAACCGACTATTGTGAAGATCGCGGAAATTCTCCAGGCTCCGGCACCGGCGCCGACCAGCCAAGCCCCTGCGACTGGAACGGCTGGCGCCCCCGGAGAAGCTCCAGCCCCGGTCCCCTCGGAGCCCATTATCAGGAAACAAGAGCGGCAGGCTGCAATCGGCGAGTTCAGCATGTTCCTGGCAACAGAAGTGCGTGAGCCTCTCGCCTCGATCCGCGCACAATTGGAGGAAGTCACGGCTGAAGGCATCCTCGACTTCGATCCGCAGACGCGTGTCGAGAATGCCATGCGCGATTTAATCCGTGTCGAAGCCATCTTGAACGAGATTTTGGACTTTGCGAAACCCCTTGAACTGAATCGCCGGCTCCTCCGCATCCCTGAAGTGATCGAGAGCGCACTCACGGTTGTCGCGACAGACCTCGAAGTCACGCGAATACAGGTGACCAAGGACTATGCGACGATGATTGCGCCGGTCCGCGGCGATGAAGCCAAGCTCCAGCAAGTCTTTCTCAGTATTTTCAAGAACGCGGGTGAAGCGATGAGCCCGGGCGGCCATCTCCATATTCAGGTCACTCAGCATCGCGCGGGGCGCGGCGTGGAAGATCAGATCCTCATCAAGAACGACGGGGCGCCTATTCCATCAGATATCGTGGACAAGGTCTTCGAACCGTTTTTCACCACTAAACGGGCCGGTACCGGCCTGGGTCTCGCCACGGTCAAGAAAATCGTCGAGGAACATGGCGGCTCGATCGCCATCGGCAGCGTGCCGGGCGAAGGAACCACCGTCACCATCCGTCTCCCCGGTCTCAGCCGTGGTCCCTCCTATCGCGGACGGGGGCGTCGTCCACCCGCACGCCGCTAGGCCTGACATCCCATTTCCATCCGCTCATCTTCCGACACTCACAACGCCACGACACGCGAGACGTGCCCATTACCAAGGGGAGGGCCTTCCAATTTTCCCACTTCGCCCTTATGGGGAGCAGCCAGACTGTCCTTCACTGCGCGCATCGAGGGAGCACATTTCTGAACCCCTCCCTCCCACCTCGCTTGCTTCTCTCTTCACAGGGTAGCCTGGTTGATCCTCGAGTGCGCGCGTCGAACGAGCACCTTCTGAGCGTGCGCGTTCCGCGAGCAGGAGGACGACCAGGCTGCCCCTCCCTTCTTTCATGCTTGACAGGGGTACCCCCCCCTGGCTATGATCCCCCCACTTGATTCGACCTTGTAGTCAGAACGTACTTTCTCCGGCCACCATTATTCAAAGGAGTAGGCGTATGAAGCTCTTAATCAGCACTGTTGCGACCGTCTCCGGTGTCCTGTTTGCGCTGTCGATGGCCTCGGCAAATCCATCGCTCCTTCCCAAGCATGAAGGCTATCCGATGAAGAATAGCGGAAGTCCGGTGAACGGGCAGCCAACTGCCAATGACCCGGGCCAGTCGGATGCGCGTGGTGATGCGACGCTCATGAAGTCAGCTGAATCCGTCAAGAGCGCTCAACAAAAGCTGCATAATTCGAATAATGACCGGGTTACTGAAAGTCAGGGCGCGGGACAACTCCCAAAGGTCCAGGGTCCTCAAATCAAGATTGCCCCCCCGGTTACGTCTGCCACGAAAATCTCTGGCGACCGGAAGATCGAATAGTCGAGCCGTACAGCAAGATGCAACAGGGAGGTGCTGGACCTATCCGGCGCCTCCCTGTTTTTTCGTGCGTCCGGTCCGGGTGGGTGACGTGACCGTACGCAGCCGGAATCGCCAGGGCTTCTGGGCCCACTCACCCGCATAGTCGACACCGATTCGTGGATGAGCACCCACATGTCTTCTCTCCACCGATACGCCTCGATCCTCGAACCAGATGGAGTCTCCGATTGTGAGATCCACACGGTTGAGACGACGATCAATCTGCAGCGCGCGACAGAGCCGCCCCGGTCCATCGATCAACTGCCCATCGATTTCAATCGCCCTGATTAAGACGGCTGAAGGAAACTCCTCCCGCTCCGTCACCACGTTCAAACAATGGTACATCCCATAAATGAGATAGACATAGGCAACCCCGCCAGGGCCAAACAGGACATCTGTCCGCTGGGTTCTCCCTTTCGACGCATGACAGGCCTTGTCCCGGGGTCCGATATACGCCTCGACTTCAATGATTTTGCCAACGAGTTCTCGGCCATCAATCGAGCGAACCAGATATTTTCCGATGAGCGAACGCGCGACCGCGAGCGTTGGACGATTGAAATAGAGGCGTGGCAAAATTCTTCGCGTTGGTTTCATCTGTCTTCACTATAGATAGACTGCTCAAAAATATCTTTCAACAAGATCGCAGGCGAAGAACGCACCGGAAGCATAGACTTTCTCACCCGCCCAACCCCGAACTGCAAGAGCAGCTCTTTCCCGGTGGGGCACGTTGAAAATAGGTTCAAACCGGAAACGTAGCTGAGATCTTTTCAGGGAATGAATGCAGCCGCTCAAAATGGTCATCCAGCAAGGCCGCAGGTGCCCCGAAACCCGGAGGCGTACCCTCCGGGGCGCACGGTGCGACGAATAAGGAGCACCACGTCTGTGCGCGCCGCCGAGTCGGTGAGGCGGCCGGGTCCCCGTTGAGGATCTTGTCGAGCCGAGAACGCTGCTGGTGGCCACTTTCAGCGGCTGCTAAAAATACCAGGCAACGCCGCCCATAAAGTTTCGTGGATTCCCCGGTACAAAGTGAATGTCGGTAACTGCAGCCGGCTCGTTCCGCAGCTGGGAGGCAAAGGCGAACGTGGCTTGTTCCCACTTGGTATCGAACAGGTTCTGAATAAAGAGAAACGCTTCCATGCGGCCGTGCGGCAGCGTGATGGGAAGTTGATACCGTTCGGAAAGATCGAAGTCGATCCAGGACGGCGACTTGATGCTGCGATCTTCGATCAACGGTCGGACTCCCAAGTAGGTCGCCTGCAGTTGCGAGGTCAATCCTTCCGGCCATTTCAGGAGCACGGCTCCATATGCCGTCAATTCTGGTGCCAGCGGGATGGCATCCCCGTTGCGGAACTCCGCTTTGGTCCAAGTGACGCTACCATTCACATGGAACGGCCCCCAGATTTGTCCCCGAGCGGCAACCTCCACGCCACGACGCCGACTAGGCCCTCGGATTTCCGTCGTGCCATCGTCGCCGTTCAACACCAGTTCCGATTGAAGATCCACTTGCCACGCCGTCGCGATCAATTCGAGTCCGTCTGCCCCCCAAGGTTTCGACCGGATTCCGACCTCATAGCTCCTCGCGCGAGCGAGCGGTGAAGCGCCTGATGCGACCGCCGACCGCGCGTCGTTACTATGAAAACCTTCACCATAGTTGGCGAAGAATTCAGTGGCGGCCCAGGGGCCGAGAATCAGGTTCATTTTTGGCAGCACAAGGCCGGAGGTCGTCCGCCCGGCCGGTTGGTCCACGCACGTTGTGCAGCGATTGCGCACATTGAAGGTAAACGTTTCGGCACGCAGCCCTCCGACCAACCGCATCCAGGGCACCGGCTGGACCTCCGCTTTGACGAATGGCGCATAGGACGCCTCAAGCACATCGCTGTTCGTCGTCGTGCCGGTGGGCGTCCGCTGTGTTTGTGTTCCCAGCCGCGCGTGGATGTCGTCCACACGGCTCTGGATGCCGATCGTGCCGATACTCGGCAGGCCCAGCACTTCCCCACGCTGTTTGTACCCGATATCGCCCCCATACACGATTCGTCGATCCGATTGCTCGATCCCGTCGCCATTGACAGGATCGTTCAGGACAAACGTGAAATCCGTGAAAAGGTCCAACCGATAGTACTGGGCATAGGCATCGGCAAAGAACTGCCCCCCCGACGTCGCGTCGTAATGGTAGTTCAACCGGGAGGTGCTCCGGAGCGTCCTGCCCCCTTGTGAAGGATCGAGCGCGCCGAACCGATCGAGTGTGCCGTCGTTAACGGTTCGCAGTGGAATCTCTCCGGAAGCATTCCACTGTGCTTTCTGAAACGTCCCGGTCAGGCTTAATTCGTCGCGGCCTGTCAGATTGGTGGTCATTTTACCAAACAGATTGCTCCGAAAGTACCGATTGTCATTCTGGAATGGCCCGTTGGTATAGTAGCCCTCGGCCGCAAACAATGTGCGGACCCTGTCCTTCGTTGGTGAGAACATCAACAAATGCCGTTGAGTGCTGAACTGCCCTCCGGCTGATTGGACCACAGCCTCCTTGACCACGTCTCGACTGCGGAAGTTGACGGCTCCGGCCGTCGCGAAGTCGCCATATTCCGGCAGATACGCGCCTTTATGGACATCAAGCCCTCCAATAGTTTCGGGTATGATGAAATTGAGGTCGGTGTAGCCTTGTCCGTGAGCGTGGGTGCGCAGGTTAATAGGCATGCCATCGGCAAAGAACGCCACGTCAGTGCCGTGGTCAGCATCGAAACCACGCAGAAAGTATTGATCGGCCTTACCCGCCCCGCCGGAATGTTCCACTGCAATGAAGCCGGGGATCAACCGCAACACCTGTGCCGGACGGCCCTGAGGTTGCATGACATATTCTTTATCGGGGATAAATTGCTGGGATGAGGCTGCGACTGGTCTTTCGCCGATAACTGCGACTTCCGGAACTTCGACGACATCCTCATCAGGGTCATGGGCACGTACGGAGTTCTCGATGGCTAACAGCGCAGTCACAACGACCAGAAATAGCCCAACGCGTCGCAATTTCACCCTCTATACATTTCATAGGCATGGGCAAATGAGACGCCCATGATGATCTTTCGCCAGCCGACTCATCGGCTGGCGCAGACCCTCATGGCCTGGCGACAACTATGGTATGAGAAAACCCGGCTAGGTGGGCCGGACCGGGCTGACCAAGGAACGGACTCGTGACAAGGACTGCCCAATCAACGCCTTGAGGGTGTATGCTCCCGCGCCCACAATTTCCACGCGAGCCCGATTGAGCGGCAGCAGGACCTTCGTGGCCCTTGCGCCGAGAATAGCGTGCACGATTTCCGGTGTCACCTCACCGAGCATCGCGCCTGACAAGACCAAATTCAATGAAGTGATAATCACATCTACCGTAGGCAACGTGTCGGCGATCGCGCGAGGTCCGACACCCACCTGCGTCGCGCCGGCCTGTTTCATCGCCTCCGCCGCAACGCTGTTCGTTCCCAACGCCACAATGCTATGGGCCTGGCCGAGTTCCGATTGAAGTCCTGCTACCAGGCGGGATCCAAGACCACCGCCCCGCCCATCGATGACACACACGCGCATCGCCTACACCAGGCCCTTGCCGGTTGTCGTCATGGTGAGCTTGCCATGCTTCACGCCCTTGACCGATACCAGAGCGTCCGCCACCTTCCTGATTTCAGACCCTTTGCCTTTCACCACCAGGACTTCAAGACAGTGGTCATGGTCGAGATGGACATGCATGCCGGCCATGATGTGGCCTTGAAAGTCATGTTGGATATGAGTCAGTTTTCCGGTTAGGTCGCGCACATGATGGTCGTACACAAACGTGATCGTTCCGACCGTCTCTTTATCGTCGTCCCATTCCTGCCCGACCAGGTTGTCCCGAATGAGGTCCCGCAATGCCTCCGAGCGGTTCGTATACTTGCGCTTCTTGATGTGCAGATCGAAATCATCAAGCAGATGGTGGTCCAACGACACCCCGAATCGAATAAGCTTCTTCATGGCAGCCTCGCTCGTAGCACGATTTTTTGGAACGTAGCATCATATGAGATACAAATCAATGCAACGTCACGACAATCAAGTAATGAGCACAATGCGATGGAATCTTTAGGTTCGCCAGGCTGGGGAAAAGGACTTTCTCGTAGGCACACCTCCAACGAGCACATTCCTAGGGTGCGTGTTGCACGAACAGTGAGGGTGGGTCTAGTTGCCCCGAATGTTCTTATTCGCCTTGAATCGGGATATAGAGGACATTCCCCTGCCGATTGACCAGCAGGAGCGCCAGATCGGAGGGCTTCATCGGATCGGCCAGTCGCTGAAACACGGCGAAGTTGGGAATAGGCTGACGATTGAGTTCCAACACCACGTCGCCCGGCTGGAGACCAGAGGATTCGGCCAGACTGCCTTCTTCAATGTCGGTCACCACCACCCCGCTGATGACGGACAGATCCATCTGCCGGGCCAACGGTGCAGTCACATCATCGAAGACGACGCCGGTGAGGGGATGAGCCGTTGCCGCCGAGGCCGCTGCGGCCTGGCTCTTCTTGGTCCGCTCACGGGGCGCCTCCTGCACAATCAGCTCAGCCTGGTACGGCTTACTCTCTCGCATGAGATCCAGTCGGTGCTTACTCCCGATCATGGAGGCGGCCACGAGGTTTCGAAGATGTCCGCTGTCCATGACGTCGCGCCCGTCAAATCGCACGACCACATCGCCACGCTTGAGTCCGGCCTTCTCGGCGGATCCTTTTACATGCACGTCGGTCACAATCGCACCTTTCACATCGGGGAGGCGAAAGACCTTGCCTAACAGGGGCGTAACATCTTGCGTCGAGGCGCCGAGGAACCCACGGACGACACGACCGGTTTTGAGTAAGCTCTGCATGGCTGCCCGGGCCATATTGCTCGGAATGGCGAAGCCTACGCCAACGCTCCCACCGGTCGGACTGGCGATGGCGGTATTGATTCCCACCAATTCCCCATTGATCGTCACTAGGGCTCCGCCGGAGTTGCCTGGATTGATGGGTGCATCGGTTTGAATGAAATCTTCGAAGTCGGCAACACCGACATCGGCGCGGCCGACGGCACTGACAATGCCGAACGTCACGCTACGACTCAACCCAAGCGGGTTCCCGATCGCGAGGACAAATTCGCCGACGGCGAGCGTGCTCGAATCCCCCCACGTCACCGTCGGCAGATTGGTCGCCTGAATTTTAACCACCGCCACGTCGGTCTTCGGATCAGTGGCCACCACTCTTCCTTTGTATTGCCGCCGGTCGGCAAGGATCACTTCCACATCGACCGCATCGGCAATGACATGGTTGTTCGTAATAATGTAGCCATCCGGCGACACGATGACGCCCGAACCCTGACCATATTGCCGCCGTGGCGGGGCATCCTTGAACAATCCGAACGGCAGCGCTTCGTCGCTGGAGGCTTGGTCGCGAACCATCACCGTGGAGGCAATGCTGACGACAGCGGGAATCACTTTGGTAGCGGTCGCCTTGACCTGGGCTTGAAGTTCACCCCCGCCCGCAGCGGGAAGCACACGACTCCCGGCCAGAGCCGTGCCAACGACGACTGAGCCCCCCACACAGAGCCCAATCACGATTCGCAACAATATGAGATTTGGTCGAAACACGCCGCAGTCCTTTCTGGAAACCGTCCTTGTTCAAGTGACGACGAACGATTGTAACCTAGCATGCGTACGTCGGGGGCGCACTTACAATTCTACCTGACGCAGGCGGAGGGCATTGGAGATGACGGAGACAGAGCTGAAGGTCATGGCGGCACTGGCAATCATGGGGTTCAATAGAATCCCCCAGACCGGATAGAGCATGCCAGCCGCAATCGGCACTCCGATCACGTTATACAGAAAGGCAAACAGCAGATTCTGCCGAATATTCCGCATGGTGGCTTGACTCAGCCTCCGCGCACGCAATAGCCCGCGTAGATCCCCTTTTACCAATGTCATCCCCGCACTCTCAATGGCCGTGTCCGCCCCGGTTCCCATGGCAATCCCGACATCGGCCAACGCAAGAGCCGGGGCATCATTGATGCCGTCTCCGGCCATCGCTACCACGCGGCCTTGCGACTTGAGGCGTGCAACGATCTGTCCCTTTTGATCCGGCAAGACACCAGCGATGACCTCCTCAATGCCGAGTTGCCGGGCCACCGCCTCGGCCGTATCGCGATGATCTCCCGTTACCATGACCAAACGAATGCCTTCAGCCTTGAGTTCCTGCACCGCGTCGCGAGTTGAGGGTTTGATCGGATCTGCCACGCCAAGTATTCCTGCAACTTGCTCATCGATCGCGACAAACAGGATCGTCTGCCCTTCACGACGAAGCGACGCCGCTTCGTCATCCAACTGTGCGAGGCTCTGGCCAGAAACCTTCACGTCGTTCCGCAAGAACGCAACTGTCCCGATGGCCACGCGACGCCCGGCGACCGTCCCGAGCACACCCTTCCCCGTCTCCGAACGAAACTGCTCGACCGGGACACACACGATCCCTCGCCCTTCCGCTCCCGCCACCACTGCTGCAGCCAGCGGATGTTCGCTGCCCCGTTCAAGACTCGCGGAGAGGCGCAACAGATCGATGTCTGACCAGGGCGGGACAAACCGCACCGATAGCAGTTTCGGTTTGCCCTCCGTGAGGGTTCCGGTCTTATCAACCACGAGCGTATCCACCTTGCCGAACACCTCCAACGTTTCAGCCTTCTTCACCAAGACACCGGCCGTCGCCCCACGGCCGGTCCCAACCATGATCGACATCGGCGTGGCCAATCCCAGGGCGCAGGGACAGGCAATAATCAGAACCGCCACGGCGTTGACCAGCGCATAGGCCAACTTCGGCTCTGGCCCCCAGATCGCCCAAGCCACTGCCGTGATAACCGCTGTAGCCACCACCAGCGGGACAAAATAGGCCGCGGCCACATCGGCGAGCCGCTGGATCGGCGCCCGACTCCGTTGCGCCTCGCTCACCATTTGCACAATTCGAGCAAGCATTGTGTCCCGGCCGACTCGTTCAGCAACCATCACCATCCCACCAGTGCTGTTGATGGTCCCGCCGGTCACCCAAGACCCCACTGTTTTTTCGACAGGGATCGATTCCCCCGTGATCATGGATTCATCCACAGCGGTCGCGCCTTCTTTGACCATCCCGTCGACCGGCACCCGTTCTCCCGGCCTGACGCGCAGTCGGTGGCCCACCTGAATATGCTCGAGCGGTACATCTTCTTCCTGTCCGTCCGGCTTGATCAGCCTGGCTGTCTTTGGCGCAAGCCGGAGCAAGCCGCGAATCGCGGAGCTCGTCTGACTCCGAGCCTTCAGCTCAAGGACCTGACCCAGCAGAACGAGCACCGTAATCATGGCGGCGGCTTCAAAGTAGACCGCGATCGAACCATCATGCAGCCGGAATGAACCGGGGAGCAACGTCGGCGCGACGGTGGCCACAGTACTGTAGCCGTAGGCTGCTCCCGTTCCCAGGGCAATGAGCGTGAACATGTTGGGAGCGCGGTTCACCACCGAATCCCAGCCTCGCTGGAAAAACGGCCAGCCGCCCCAGAGCACCACCGGCGTCGCCAGCAGCCATTGCACCCAGTTCCTCGTCGTACCGGTCAAGGCCTGTGGAAGCGACAAGCCGGGAACCATATCGGCCATGGCCAAGAGCATAACGAAGAGGGAAGGCCCGAGACAGATCCAAAGCCGCCTGGTCATGTCCTCGAACTCGGGATTCCGTTTATCTTCGAGCGAGACAACCTTGGGTTCGAGCGCCATCCCGCAAATCCGGCAAGCCCCTGGTTGAGTCTCAAGCACTTCGGGATCCATCGGACAGATGTACTCGACCACTCCACCGGTCGGAACCGTCATGACACGAGGAGTGCGCTGCGCAGGAGGAGTCAGATAGTGAACCGGATTGGCCTGAAACTTGGCGAGGCAACTTGTGGCACAGAAGTAGTAGGTCTTTCCTTGATACTCAGTGGAACCGGCTGCCATGGCTGGCTGCACCGTCATTCCGCACACAGGATCGATGGCCGTCATGGCCCCCGCCACTGACGGGACAGGCTGCATCATCGGAAGGGGTCTTCTTGTGGTTGGCTTAGTGGAACTGACTGACCGTGGTTGCAACGCCCGCACAGGGTCGGCCTTGAATCGTTCCAGGCAAGACAAACCGCAAAAGTAGTAGCGCTGACCTCGATAGTCGTGACTTCCGGCTGCTGTAGCCGGATCGACTGTCATCCCGCAGATTGGATCAACCGCCATCATAACACCGTGAATGGTGATGGGTGATCCGTGGAAAAAACCTCGGCGATCACTCCTTGTTCCCTACACATCACCGATCACCCATTGCCGATCACTTCTTCTTATCGGCATCCAAAATGCTCTGGATGATCAACTTGAGATTCTCCGGGTCGATAGTCTCCGCTTTAATATTCCCATCGATGAGCACGGTCGGTGTCTGTTGAACCTTGATGCGTTCGCCCCACTTGCGCCCCTCTTCGAATATTTTTGCTGGCTTCCCGCTGGCCATTCCTTCTTCAAAGGTTTTTGGATCGAGTCCGACTTCCTTGATCAAGCTTTCACGCAACGAACGATCCAGCACTCCTGTAATCTTATCTTTGTGGATGGTGCGAAAGAGAACGGCCTTCATTTCCTTCCCTTTTCCCATCATCTTTGCCTGCTCATACATATCGAACGGGGTCGGGAGCTTCCCATGAATCACCGGGAATCCCACCATTGTAGTCTCAAGCTTGTTCCCGAACTCCTTCTCCAACAGGGCCAAGCCTTCCCCATCGAACCGGTGACAATGCGGGCAGTAAAAGTCGGCGAATTCGATCAACTTGACCTTGCCGGGCGTATGCGTAGACACTTCACCCGTCAGGACTTCGAACTTGCCCTTCAACTCGGGAGCGGCAGCGGTGACCGGTGAGCCCCATAAAACCATGAGACTCCATACCACCACACATACCGCCGAGGCCCATTGCACGGAGGGTCTATTCACCATGTCGACTCCTTTCTTAGGTCACGCTGGCCGCTCATTATATCGAATGTGCAGCGAACTTACTCCCTGCTCTTTGTTATACTATCGCGATGTTGGCACGTACACTGCCGTCTATACTGGTCTTGCTTGTCGCACTCACCGGCTGTACCTCGACGCAAGAGACGGCGAACGGCTCGGATACACAGACCAATCTACTCACCTTCCTCCAAGTCAAGGCAGCACCTGACTCCTTTATAGGTCAGTCTGTGGTTTTCGGCGGAGAAGTATTGACGGCCCGACGACTGAAGCAAGGCACGAGAATCGAAGTCTTGCAGTTGCCGCTGGATCAATCAATGCGTCCCGGGTACGATTTGACCCAATCGCAAGGCCGCTTCATCGCCCTCCAACGAGAGTTCCTCGACCCCGCAACCCTCCCGCACGGGACTAGCGTGACGGTAACCGGCGAGGTAACAGGTTCCATCACGCTACCATTAGATGAGACGGACTATACCTACCCTGTCATCGATATCAAGCGACTACAGGTATTAGCCAGATCGGAAGACCCTACCTACCGGAACCGACCCTATTGGGGACCGGGCCCATACTGGGGACCCTACTGGAGTCCTTTCTGGCGGCCTTGGCCCTACTGGTAGTACCAGGATCGAGGTCTCTGGTCCCGGGCGCCACAACAGGAGCAGACTCCCGCAGGATGCTGAAAAAGGCAGCCCAGCAAGGCCGCAGCGAGTGAAGGACCGAGTCGTACCCTCTGGGGCGCACGGTGCGACGAATAAGGAGCACCAAGTCTGTGCGCGCCGCCGAGTTGGTGAGGCGGCTAGGTCCCCGTTGAGGGTCTGAACGATGCGAGAACGACGCTGGCGGACTTTTTCAGCATCCTGCTAGAGACAGCAACGCCTCGGCTCCTCCTGGACATCCGAGGCATTCAAGTGATCTTCCACAGTAGTCGGCTATTTCGTCGATAGCCTCCTGACCTCATCGTCAACTTCCAGAACCGACGATCCGCTCAACACGATCGTCGCGTCCACCGAGGTTGAGGTACTTGTGATATTGAGCCAATGCTTTCGGCATGTCTTTCCGATACAACTCGTAGAACACACCCAAATTGTAGTGCGCTTCGGCATAGTCCGGCTTCAGCCCAACGGCTCGCTCGTAGGACTGTTCTGCCTCCTCAAGCCTGTTCAGCCCGGCATAAATCACCCCCAGGTTCATATGCGCTTCGGCATACTCGGGGCGATAGCGCAACACTTCGAGAAATTCGCGCTCTGCCTCCGCGGGCCTGCCTTGGCTCCGATGAATAAACGCGAGGTTGTAGTGCGCATCCACTAACGCGGGCCTCGCTGCGATCGCCTGCCTGTACGAATAGGCGGCTTCGACGAGATCGTTGTTCTTCTCCGCCATCCGCCCGACGAGGTACCAGGCATCGGCATGCTTGGGATCGAGCTTGAGCAGCCGGCCCACCGTCTCTCGCGCCCTGCGACTGTCTCCCTGCGCCTCATACAGCAACGCGAGATTGTACAAGCCGTCACGGTGGTTCGGTTGGACTGTCAACAAGGTTTGATAGGCCTGGGTGGCCGCGGCGAGATCGCGACGTTGTTCATACAACTTGGCTAAGTCGAAGTACGAATCGGCATGGCGAGGATCGATCTCAATCGCCCGCGTGAGAGCCTGTTCCGCTTCGGCTGATTTCCCTTGAGCCCGATACACGTCCGCCAGATCGTTCAAGGCATCGGGATAAGCCGGCTTCAGCTTGAGCGCGTGGGTGAAGGCATCGACAGCCTGAGCCGGCTTCTTCTCTTTGAAATAGATCATGCCGAGCAGATGGTGTGCTTCAGCTGAAGAGGGATTCAACTCGATGGCTTTCTTGGCAGCCTCGGATGCCGCTGCGAGATCGCCCTGGCGCAGCAAGATCACGCCACGGTCATAGAGCTTCACCGCCGCATCCGACTGGACGCCAAAGACCTCATGGACTCCAGTGGAGATGATGATGAGGAGGGCGAGCAGCGCGCAACAGAACCAGCGTAATCCGTTCCCCGCTCCTGCCACCACCATGCATCCTCCCAAGCCATGCTACGTAACGCGTAGATGAATCGGACTATAGCGAGCACGGTGGGTGAAATCAATCCGAGTCGATTGTCGGGGAAGCACAAAACGTCTCTCCGACAATCGAGTACAGGGTGATGGGCAGGCACCTAGCTAGAACAGCCCCAACGTCACGCCGCCATAGATGGCCCGGCCATAGCCGGAAAAAAACGCCTGTTGCGTCGCAGCGGTTCCGGGGGTTTCACCTCCGATCACTTGGCCGGATGCGGCGTATTTCTTATCTGCGATGTTGTCCAGCTCCACATACAACTTGGCAAATCGGAACCAAGAACTGTTCAGCTCGAAATTCTTGTGAATATTCACATTCGCGACCACATAGGAGGGGATGCTAAACGTGTTGCTGTTGTTCAGGAAGTAGCTATTGTAATAACTGGCTTCGACCCAGCCGCCCCAGCCGGTCGGCGCATGGTCATATGCGACTTTGCTGTTCAATACGTCGGTCGGCACATTGGGCACCTTGTTACCATCCCGGACCAAGAACCCGGTTGTTGTCCGATCTGAAAAATTAATGTACTTGGCTTGAACGTGGGTATAGGCACCGGAGAATCGTAGGCCTGTCAACGGTCGCCAATCGTAGGAGGCTTCAATGCCGCGATATTGAGAGGAGTCAGCATTAACGGAAGCCGTGTTCGTCCCTGATATCGTCTGCGTGATGATCTCGTCCTTGAAGAACGTCAAAAACCCGACGAGTTGGACGGTGAGGTCCTTCGTGAGCTTCGATTCCGTGCCGATTTCCGTATTGAGGTTCTTTTGCGGCTTGAGACCGAAGTTCGTGCCGGGCAGTCCCGTGACGGGATCGCGCAAGAGATTGGAAAATTGCGGGATGCCGTACCCCGTCGAGGCCCGAATCCAATGTCGATATGCCTCCGTTGGTTTCCAGGTGAGCGACATTTCCGGTGCCCAGTTTGAGTAATCAAGACTCGCATTTGCACGCGAGGCCACCGCGCCGGTTGCGTCGTAGTTGGTCGCCTGCGTGCTGACGCGGGACTGTTCGAAACCAAGCCCGGCCGCCAGCGTCCAGGTCGGCACGAATTCCAGTTCTTCACGAAAGCGAGCACCGATGTTGAAAATCGATCCACGAGCGTTCTGGATCAATAGCCCTTTCGTTCCGAAGCCGTCGGCCAGATTCTGGAACTGGTTGGCTTTCTGGTCCATCTGGTTGACAAAGAAGCCGACATAGCTCTTCAGCGGCATCTCTCCAAGCCGGCCATCGTGCCGTAGATCGGAGGCGTGCTTGTAGTTGAGATTTGTGTTCTCGGTGATCTGCGAAAATGTTTGCTGGATGTCTTTGACATCGTAGTCGGCCTCCATCGTCAGGACGGTGTTCGCATTGATCTGCCGCTCGTACATGCCTCCCAGGATCGTGCGACGATCGACGCGGCCTTGATTGAGCAAGAGCGCGTTCGCGCAACCGCCGTTGTAGGTGCCGGGCGTACATGCCGTCTGCGCTCCACCTGCCTGCCGGTCGTTGGCATTAAACTGCGCTTGGGTGAGTCTGGTCGGCACTTTCGTATTCAGCCAGTTGCCGATCGCCTTGAAATAGAAATTCTGCTTATCATCCACCTTGTAGCGGACATTGAAGTTGAGCGTCTGGGTGTTGTAGTTGCTGTTCTGGATAAAGCCGTCTTCCTTTACCTGGCTCGCAAACATGGCGACGTCGACTTTATCCGTTTCTTGACCGACGGCGAGGCCGTACTTTTGGTACCCGTAGGAACCGCCCGACAAGAAGGTTTCCACTCCGTTGATGTCGCTCCCCCGTCTGGTCCTGAACTGAACCATTCCGCCGAGCGCGTAGTTGTCATACAAGGAAGACGATGCGCCTCGAGTCACTTCAACGCTCCGCATAAACCAGGGGTCTTGCATGTCGAGGCGTGAGAGCCCGTCGGATTGGGTCTGCATGAATCCGTCTTCGTACACCTTGATGTCTCGAACCGCGAAGGCCGTTTTGGCACCTTGCCCACGAATCATCATGCTGAAGTCACGCGGCCCGTTGGCCTGGCGCAAGACCACGCCGGGAAGCGATTCCATGGATTCCTTCATCGTTCTGGTCGGCTGAGAATCCGTTTCGGCTGGAATGGTTGCGGACAACGAAATCCCCTCCGGCCGCTTGTGGAACCGCTTGCTGACGATACTGACATCGGACAGCTCATATTCCGGGATCACCTCGGATGCTTCCGGTGACACCTTCTCTATGACCACCTTTGGCCGCTCAGCCAGCGGCAATGCTCCCTCTCGCGTTTTCTGAAGGTCTTCCAGCTCCTGGAGGATCCCCTTGAGTTGTTCGCGCAGTTGTTCTTCGCGTGGCGAGGCTTGCGTGGCTGCAGGCTGCGTTGATTCTTGTGCGAGCGTGGCGTGAGGCAAGACCGTGACACTTCCGATCATGGCCACTGCCCAACATGTGTGTATCAACCTCTTGAACGAAGCCATGTGCCCGTACTCCTTGTTTGTGATGCAAAAAAGGCGACAACCATCTCCGTGCAAACGCAACCCCGCGGTCTGCCGCTCTGTCAGTGCAGGGAGATGACTGATACACGTTGAGTGATGCGACGTTACAAACGAGGAGGTGCGCGGGACTGTGCAGATTGCTGGGAGAGGAACGACGAAACGGAAGCGGTGACCAACAGCAACATCGCCACGAGGTGAAGCAGCTGCGTCTGTGGCGTAGTCGTAGGAATGTCAACGGTCGGGTTGGCGTGGCAGGCCCAGGCGCACAGAGAAGAATGCGTCACTCCACCTGTGTGATGATGAGCTGAGCGTGGCTGGCTCTCGTGAGCAAAGAGACAGGCCACAGCGCTGACCGATAGCGTCAAATAGAGCGTCGCAATGGCCAGAGCCAGCGGAACGAAACACTTCCTCCTCATTTCCCGCTCTCCATGACCTGCCTCATCGCCGCCACCGCCTCGGGACTATCCCAGGCACGAGGTCCGACCACTCGCCCGGCGAGTGCTCCATCCCCCGCGATCACGATCGTGGTCGGGAGGCCACGGACCATAAAAGACCGTGACACTTCCTGGTCTTCATCGAAAAGCACCGGCAGGCTGACTCCCAACTGAGACAGAAAGTGGACGATTCCCTGGCGCTGCAGATCAGTCGTGACGGTCAGCAGAACGAAACGCGTCGGGTCCAACTGCTGTTGCAATCGGGCGAGCGAGGACATTTCATCTTTGCAGGGCCCGCACCAGGTGGCCCAAAAGTTGATGAGCACCACCTTCCCGACCAGTTCGCTCGACTTCACCACCTTGCCGTCCAGCGTCGCGAGTTCAAAGGGGGCCGCCATGCTTCTGGCTGGCAACCGGCTCATCTTGAGCGAGGCAAATGGGTCGTTCGCGAGACCTGGGATCGTCATGGCGACACTCAGCGCTGAGAACAGCACCACGATCCCAAATCGGGTCAGTACACGATGCACATTATGGCTCCTGTTTCGCGATAACGTTCAGGACCGGCAGTTGGATGGTTTGGACGACCATGCGATGGACTGGCATCGCATGCTCTATCCAAGCCAGGGCGGCGAGGCCTTTCGAATTCATCGAGAGGGAAGGTGTCTGACCCTTCTTCTCATTCAACTTCTGCGGCGTACTGAACGTCTGTCCACGATCGAGGGACACGCTCATCACGACTTCACGCCGGACAGGCGACTGTTCTTCCCAGACGATGATGATACGCCCCTCCGGGTCGACTGCCATCTGCGGATGATCAGGGAAGGTCCCCTTGGAAACGTTCAGTTTTTGCTTGGGTGAGAAGGTGTCCCCTCGGTCGTCCGAGTAGGCCAGGAACACCGCCGGAGTCTCGTCGACGCCCTCGGTATACCAGACAACATAGAGCCGTCCGAGCCGATCCGTTCCAATCGAAGCGGGCCGATGCGGACAGCCGGGGAACACCCAGCGGTCCTGTCCCACAATCACCGGTGAAGAAAAAGTACTCCCGCCGTCCGTAGAACGCGCGACCACCGTTTCGCGCAGGTCGTCAGGGAGAATCTTGCGCCAGGCTACGTAGAGGGTCCCGTCAGGTCCGGTCGTGAGAGATGTCCGGCAACAGACACAGGTGTTTTCGTCCACCTTGAGGTTCTTCGCAACGGTACGACCGTGATCGGTCGAGCGGGTCACGAAGGTACCGGATTCCTGCTTGCCTTCCCGCCCATCGATCCAGGCCATATGCACGACGCCGTCAGCAGCGACATGGATCGAGTCGAAACCGTGGCCGATGACCTGCTCGTCGTCATTGACCAGAATGGAAGGCAGAAATGTTTTGCCGCCATCCGTAGACCGGCTTAGTCTGAGTTCGTTCGAGAACGGCTTATCCGATGTTAGCTTCGGATGGGTCAAGGCCCATGTCAGAAACACTTCATGCCCGACCACAGCCAGCGCCGGCGCTTCCTGTCGCATATAGGGCGCCTCGGTCGGCTGGTTCACTTTGACCGGAGCCCCGATCGGTCCTCCCGACTTCTCAGTTCTGGCATAAAGCACTGCGCGTGTCTCCTTGTCCTCCTCCATCCAGGCAAGCGAGATATTGCCTTCGTCGTCAATCCGGACGGAAGGACCCACCACTGCCCTTACCGGATGGTCGGTCGTCAGTTTCTGGTCAAACCGCAACGCCTGATCCGGTTCGGCCAATACCATCGACGCGAGTGAAACGGCGCTAATAGCAATGCCGAACATCCATGCTAGTTTCTTCGTTCTCAATTTCCGCTCGATCATGCTTCGCCTCACTTCGATCCATGAATGGACAAGGTTACGTCGCGATCGCTTGCGCCTTGCCGAGCGCTAAGCCCGGACAACAATTCAAGCGATTCGCTCACGCTTCTCGTCGGTTGATTTGCAAACTCCGGTCAACCACGAAGTTGACGACACAGTCTCTCCACATCAATTCGCAAGGCTATAGACAAGCGGGATATTCATCGCCACTTCCGAAGTATTCAGCTCGTGCTTCATATGGAGCGGACAAGCGAGCCGAATCGCTTCCAAGGCAGCACGGTCGAGCTCGTCGTAGCCTGAACTTTTTTGAACCCTGACATCCGCCAGGTGACCGTCCGCTCGAATGACCACCCGCAGCACAACCTTCCCTTCCCATCCGTTGAGTCTCGCGGCACTGGGGTAGCGTTTCAGTTCTGCCACCCGCCGCCAGAGCGATTCGGCCAGCCAGCCATGGTCGGCTTTAACTGCGGGAGTCGAACGGGGTGCCATTGCCACTTGCGGCGCGGACTCCCGCGCCACAGATTCAGACGGCTTCGCGTCGTTCGCAGCAGGAGCTGGCGGCGCTGGAGGAGCTGGCGGGTCGGAGGGGTTCGTCACAGAAGCTGTTTCAACAGCCTGTGCTTCGACAGGATGAGCCGGCGCTTCAGCTGTCTCGGGCTTGGTCAGGATCTGTGGCGCCTGCACTGCAGTGACCACGGGTTCCGCGGTCACCGCTTCATGTTGAACGACAGGGGCGGCTGCCTCAACCATCGCCTGCTGAACCTCTGTCGGTTGCTGTTCGTTGACCGGCGTGACCGCTTCGGTTCTCGGTTGGACCGCCAGCTCCTGTTGAATCGGCTGGCTCGTCTCCACCACTTGGCGGACTTCACGTTGCACAACAGGCGTGACCTCACGGGACTGCACTTCCTGTGTGACTATTTGAGGCTGACTCGGGACGGAGGATGCCGGACTCTGAGTCGGCTTAGCAGGTTCCAGGATTGGCCTGATTTCGGCCTGATTCATTTCTTGAGGACGTTCTGTTTCGACTAATGCCACGTCCCAAGTGAACGCCTCTTTCGGCACTACTGTTTCGACCCGTGCCGTGAGCCCGAGGGCCACGGTCAGCGCAAGGCCGTGAACAAATGCAGACACCGCCCATCCTTGCAGTCGATACTGCCCGTCGAGACTAAGCCTCATTTGATCACCATTTTCGCGACTGACTTGACCGGCACATCGGCCTGACCGAAATCTGATTCGCCACGAAAGCTGCCTGGTATCGTCAACACAAACTCACCGGTCTTGCCGCTCAGCAGACGACATCTACCTCGACCTTCCCTCTCACCAGTCCCTCCTCTTCTCATACTCCAACCTTTCTAAAAATCCTTCCAGAACAATCACTCGCCCCAGCATTGCAATCAAGCTTAATTCAGCGATGCCGCCTTCACCGTGGCTTGTGACTGGAGGCGATTGATTATTTCGTTGATCTTCTGTTCGGTAAGCAGCCCCCCCTTGATGTATTCCTGCACTACGCCGTTCTCGTCGACAAAGACGCTCACAGGTAGTCCAAATACTCCGAACTGGTTGGCGACTTTGTTGTCGCGATCCATGAGGACCGGAAACGTATGGCCGTACTGCTTGATGTGCTCGCGTACTTTCGCATCGTCTTCCAGTTCATTGATCGCGAGCACCACAAATCCTTTGTCACGGAGCTTGTCGAAGCTGCTTTGCATGGCCGGCATTTCGGTCGTGCAGGGCTTGCACCAGGTGGCCCAGAAGTTCACGAGCACGATTTTGCCGCGATACTGGCTGAGGCTCTGTGACTTGCCATCCAGATCGGTCAAGCGAAAATCCTCGGCCTGCATGCCGACCGCCGGGACGCGCGAGCCCATGCTCCAGACGTCAAACGGCAAGAGCCCGAAGGTGGCGACTAGAAGCCCGACCATCAAAAAATGCAAGCGTGTCATCGTAATTTCCTCATGAAAAAGGCCTCACTGTCTTCACGACGGTTTCGTGACTTGGAACAACTTTGTGATGCCGAATACATAGCTCACCCCTTGAGCCAGGTTCCCATTGAAATCGCGGGCTAGAGGAATCTGGGAATAGAAATATAGGGAGGTGTTCTCGGTCAGGGAAGTCTTGACCAGTTCACCGAGACTGACTTGGAAACCAGGTGTATACGCAAGGAACGTAGAACCGGTTGTTGGAACCGCTCGGTTCTGGATGTTGGGATCGAGCACGATGGCCTCGTTGGGAAAGGTTGGATCGGCAGGAGTCTGTGATCGGGCCAACGACCCGCTATAAGAATCGTGAACCATATAGCGGTAGTTGAACTGATTGGTCAGCACAAGCCAGGGAACCGTGACGAGATTCGCGCCCAATCCCAAATCAAACTGATCGCCGAATTGATAGCCAAAGTTATTGCGGAACGTGTGCCGGTAACTGGCAGAGGCGAATTGGTTCAACCGATGGGGAATGATTTCATAGGTTTGATAGACCGATCCTTGAAGACCGAGTTGACCTCGTCCAAGCTGGGCTGTCGGTTCCATCGTTTCAGCGCTACCCCCGACGCCCGCCGTCTTTTGGTTATGATCACCCGTGGGAAGATACACGCCGAAACCCGTGACCACCATGCTCCTCAGCGTCGGCAACAGGTTGTACTTCGCATTGATGAAGATATCCCCGATGCCGTTATCGGAAAACCGGGTGAGCTCGCCGGCACCACCATTAACCTCACCCAATCCATCTATATGCTGATGCTTGGTCCGTTTATAGGGGATCGCGACCTCGATCCCGAACTGATCGGTGACGCCATAGTTCAAATCCAGCGTGTACATTTGACTAATTGTTCTGATTTCCTGGTGATGGCCAAGAATCAACTGTCGATTGTCGAGATCGACAGCGGGAATCACCCCGTTCGTACCATTCAGCAACGCCCCCTGAGGCGTATAGTTATAAAAAGCGTTGACGGTGAGCAGCCCCTTTGGCGACACCTGCTGCTGAGACCCGATCACGACAAAACAGGTGACAGATCCGCACGATGCCTGCGCGGTCTGGACGCCGGACCACGGGAAGAAGATTAGTGCAAGAGCGAGAATGAATCCGAGGATGAACCGTTTCCCTGCCATGATGCTGCGGGCCCTTTCACTCTATAAGAATCGTCCCTGTCCGCCCGTCCTACAACCCACGCTGTGGGTCGTGTGCGAGACGGAATGCCGCCTTGCTGCGAGCCGATGAGCAACGGAGACTACAGAGAAAAAGCGGGAGGGGCGCGGCTGGAAGAAGTCTGGCACACCTCGATCGAGGGATGCGCAGAATGGGAGAGCGTGACGAGAGCAATAGGATTGAGGTCAGCCTGAAACGAAACTATCGTACTATCGAGAACCGTCCCGGCGGCGCACATCAAGGAACAGAGCACGGTGCTATGCGTCGCAGCCTGATGGTGGGCATGATGCCCCGCATGTTCGACTGATTGCGCCTGAGCCAATCCGCCGACAGAGAGGACACAGAGCACAAGGAAGATCGATACGAATTTGAGGATGGTATGGTTCATCGTCATAAAACGACTGAGTATGATTCAGCTGAATGCTAATGGAGACCCGCCAGGCCTGTCAACCCAGCTGCTCGGCATCAGGCCTTCTGCTTATTGCATTGTAGGATTCATGGAAAAGATGCTGTATACTGCGCGGATCACTTTCGGAGACATCGGCGTTCGTTCCGAACGACAGTTATCATGGTCACCCAACTACTCAACCTGATCTTCGGCAGCAAGAATGACCGTGAAATCAAGGCACTCCGCCCGGTTGTGGAGCGGATCAATAGCCTGGAATCCGGCCTGACTTCGCTCTCCGATCACGCCCTTGCGGACAAGACCCAGGAGTTCAAGAAGCGTCTTGAGGCCGGCGAAACGCTGGACGACATCCTGCCCGAGGCCTTCGCAGTCTGTCGTGACATGTCCCGCCGCAAGCTGAGCATGCGCCATTTCGATGTGCAGTTGATCGGCGGCATGATTCTCCACCGAGGCCGCATCTCCGAAATGAAAACCGGCGAAGGGAAAACCCTGGTGGCCACGCTGCCGGTCTACCTGAATGCGCTCGAAGGGAAAGGCGTTCACCTTATCACCGTGAACGACTATCTCGCCAAGCGCGATGCACAGTGGATGAGCGTGCTCTACCATGCGTTGGGACTCTCGGTGGGCATCATTCAACATGACGCCTCCTTTCTCTTCGATCCGACCTATGAGGCTTCCGACAAGCGGCTCCAGTCCCTCCGCCCCTGCACGAGGCCAGAAGCCTATCGTGCCGATATCACCTACGGCACCAATAACGAGTACGGGTTCGACTACCTCCGCGACAACCTGGTCGTGACCGATTTGGCTCAGTGCGTGCAGCGCGAGTTGAACTTCGCCATCGTGGATGAAGTCGACAGCATCCTCATCGACGAAGCCCGCACACCCTTGATTATCTCCGGTCCGACGGATCAAACGACCGATCTCTATTATCGCATCAACGCGATCATCCCGCAGTTGAAACCGGAACACGACTACACCATCGAGGAAAAAACGAAGACGGCATCCTTGACCGAAGACGGCAACGTCCGGGTCGAGAAATTGCTCGGCGTGGACAACCTCTATGATCCGGACCATATGGATCTCGTTCACCACGTCGTGAAGGCGCTCCAGGCCCATGCCCTCTACAAACGGGACGTGGACTATGTCGTGAAAGACGGCGAAGTCATCATCGTGGACGAATTCACCGGGCGACTCATGCCGGGACGCCGCTGGAGCGACGGCCTGCACCAAGCCGTCGAGGCCAAAGAAGGCGTGAAGATCGCCAACGAGAATCAAACGTTGGCTTCGGTCACCTTCCAGAACTATTTCCGGATGTATAAGAAGCTCGCCGGCATGACCGGCACCGCGGACACGGAAGCAGCCGAGTTTGCCAAGATCTACAATCTCGACGTGAACGTGGTCCCGACCAATCGCAAGATGATCCGGCTGGATTATGCCGATGTCGTTTACCGGACCGAGAAAGAAAAGTTCGCCGCGATCGTCGAAGAGATCAAGGAATGCCACGAGCGCGGCCAGCCTGTCCTGGTCGGCACGATTTCCATCGAAAAATCCGAGCGCCTCGCCGGATTCTTGAGCCGGAACGGCGTCAAGCACAACGTCCTCAACGCCAAACAGCATGAGCGCGAAGCCGAGATCATCGCCCAGGCCGGACGCAAGGGCGCCGTCACCATCGCCACGAACATGGCGGGCCGCGGCACCGACATTCTCCTGGGGGGCAATCCCGACTTCATGTTCAAACAGATCCTGTACCGGGAAGAGAACCTGCCGGACGCACGCAAGCTGGAGATCTTCGAAGAGATTCGGGCCGACTGCGAGAAGGACAAGCGGGAGGTCATCGCGGCCGGCGGACTCCACATTCTCGGGACCGAGCGCCACGAAAGCCGCCGGATCGACAACCAGCTCCGGGGCCGCGCCGGTCGTCAGGGCGACCCTGGTTCATCGAGATTCTACCTATCGTTGGAAGACGATCTGATGCGCATCTTCGCCTCAGAGCGGGTCTCCCAACTGATGCTCAAGCTCGGCATGGAAGAAGGCGTCCCGATCGAACACGGTATGGTCACCAGGGCCATCGCCAACGCCCAGAAGAAGGTCGAGGCCCATAACTTCGAAATCCGGAAACAGTTGTTGGAGTACGACGATGTCATGAACAAACAGCGCGAGGTGATTTACCAACACCGACGCGCCGTCTTAGGTGGGACGAACCTGAAAGACGACCTTTGCGACATGATGGACGGCCTGGTGGATTCCGCGCTGAACATCTATTGCCCGGCTGAACGATACCCCGAGGAATGGGATATCAAAGGGCTCACAGAAATCATGCACGGTCAGTTCGGTCTCGACATCACCCAGGGCAAGAACGATGGCGGCGAATCGCTCCGCGACATGGGGCGCGACGCATTGGTCGAAGACCTTCGCTCACAGGTGCGCGACGCTTACGATCGGAGGGAACAGGAACTGGGCTCAGACTTGATGCGTTTCCTGGAGAAGAATTTCATGCTTCAGGTCATCGACTATCACTGGAAAGACCACCTCCTCGGGATGGACCATCTGCGCGACGGGATCGGATTGCGCGGCTATGGGCAGAAAGATCCGCTCATTGAATACAAGCGCGAAGGCTACGATCTCTTTGCCGGCATGATGGAACGGATCAAGTCCGACGCGCTTGATCGGCTCTTTCATGTACAGGCGGTCCGAAACGAGGGGCAGCCCACAACCCCGCCGCCACCCCCCGTCATCTCACGCCCCCAACCCACCTTCACCCTCAATCGCGGAGAAGAACCGGTCGCACCCCAGACTGTTCAACGAAGCGACGACAAAGTCGGCCGCAACGACCCCTGCCCCTGCGGCAGCGGGAAAAAATACAAGAAGTGCCACGGAGTGTGAAAAGGCTCGGCTGACGAAGGGCGTGGACCTTCGTCGTCGCCATGATGCGACGAGCCTCCACTGCTACTGACCACGTCACACCTCACACTCACGACTCTACTACTGCGCCGAAGCGTCGCAATGCCGTCGTGCGTGGCCGTCAGCGCCTACTGAGATATGGCAGACGCCATGTCGAACGCCTCAGTCCACATCCCTTCCAGCCGAGCCGAAGAAAAAGATACGACCGAAATCTGGATAGTGCAGCCTCCTTGAGACTGGGGGGACTTCCTATTGCGCTCGTCGAGCGACCCTTACCCGTCTAAATGACCCCTCCAGGCTTGCTCGTCATTTCTTCAGGGATGGGGGCTAATTGATCTTCCACTGCGCAGCATTCTCACCCGCCCTACCCTCCAGTTGTTTAGCAATCGATTTGCCGGGACGTGCCAGTAGCCCGTGCGAGGGCCTCTTGTTTCCTTCTCTGCAACATGACACTTTCTCTCCTAAGGGAGTCGCCGGGCTGTCCTTCACTGCGCGCATCGGACGAGCACAGTTTCATCGTGCGCGGTCTGCGAGCAAGAAGGATGGTCTGGCGGCTCCCTACCCATCCTTCATCACGAACCATTTCAGCTGAACTTGACGGCTCGTCAAAGAGGGATATTTGCCTGAGTTTCCAATACTCTTCGCCTTGACTTAGCGGCGACCACGAGGCTAATCTACGCCTCTTTTCCCCTCCCTGAGGTGCGGTTGAAGTTTGCCCGTTTTCTCGGGCAGGTTCGATCTGTCTTCACAGAGACGAAGGAGCTGTCTGTGTCGTTGGGGCATCCTGAACTCGTCGCTGCCATTTCGTCCGAGATCACCCGGAACGGACCAATCCCCTTCGTCCGCTTCATGGAACTGGCGCTCTATCACCCACAATACGGCTATTACATACGCCTACCGGACGGGGCGGACCATGAACGTATCGGCTGGTCCGGCGATTTCTACACCAGCTCCGATGTGCACCCGATTCTCGGCCGCGCCATTGCCTTGCAGGCTAAGCAAATGGACGAAATATTGGGCGGCCCTACGCCCTTCACGATCGTTGAAATGGGGGCCGGTAAAGGCTTGTTAGCCCGGGACTGTCTGGCGGCGATTCATGCCAGGCAGGATGACTTCGCATCGCGGGTTCGCTACGTGCTGATCGAACGGAGCCCGGCGATGCAGGCGCTCCAGCGGCAACACCTGGCCCCTTGGCTGAATACACCAGGGCTTGTGACCTGGATCGAGGGGTTGAACGCCCTCGCTCCTCAGAGCGTGACCGGCCTGTTCTTCAGCAATGAACTTGTAGATGCCTTTCCTGTCCATCGAATTCAAATGCGCGCAGGCCAGGCCAAGGAACTCTTCGTGGACTATAAAGAGGGAGGCTTTGAAGAATGTCTCAAGCCCCTGTCGAGTCCCGCGCTCGAACGACAGCTCCAGCGGCTGAAACCAACCTGGCCGGATGGGTACCGAACCGAGGTGAATCTCCAGGCCTTGGAATGGATGGAGCAGGTTGCGGAACGGATCGATCGCGGATTCGTGGTGACTATCGACTACGGTCATACGGCGCAGGATTTGTACGGACCGGATCGGAAAGACGGAACATTCCTCTGTTACTACCAACAACTGACCGGCGACGTGCCCTATGTGCGCATCGGTCAACAGGACATGACCGCCCACGTCGATTTCACCAGTTTGGCAACCGTCGGAACTGCGGCAGGCTTGAGCGTGACAGGGTTTACCAATCAGATGAGTTTTCTCATGGGGCTCGGAGTGGAAGATATGATCGGCCAACTCGATCCGGAGAGTCCGGAGTTTGGTGCGGCCATCCATCTCCTCAAGCCGGATGGGATGGGACGGACCTTCAAGATCCTGGTGCAACATCGGGGGATCGAGCAAGCGGATCTCGACGGTTTGAAGTTCAAACCTTTCTTTGGCTCCGCACTGGCGCTTAACGAAGCGGCCTAATCAACGAGGGCATGATGGCGGGTGAATCCGTTCCGCTGAATTATCTTCCGATTCTGCTGTTCATCGGCATTGCCATTGCCTTCGGCGCCGTCTCGCTGCTCGCGGGCTGGTTCGTCCGACCGAGTCGTCCCTATCGAGCCAAGCTGACCCCCTATGAAAGCGGAAGCCCGCTGTTTTCCGACGCGCGTATCCAGTTTCCGATGCGCTACTACATTATTGCGATGCTGTTCGTCATTTTCGATATCGAGATCATTTTCATGATCCCCTGGGCTGTCCGCTTTCAGTCGCTTGGCCTGCTGGGACTCGTCGAAATGCTCGTGTTTCTCGGCATCCTGTTGGTCGGGTTCTGGTACGCCTGGAAGAAGGGGGCGTTAGAATGGGACTAGGATGGACGGGAAGCCTGGTCGCCTCCTGTGCTCGCAGAGCGCGCACGATCAGAATATGCTCGCTCGATGCGCGCAATGGGAGCCGACCAGGCCACCCGTCCCGATCGATGCGTGGTGAGAGAGAGGAACATACGAACAGATGAGCTTTCTGGAGCGACAGTTTGAGGCGAATATCCTGACGACCAATCTGGATGCGGTCGTGAATTGGTCTCGGAAGTCGGCCTTGTGGCCGATGACCTTCGGCCTCGCCTGCTGCGCCATCGAAATGATTGCCAGTGTGTCTTCGCGGTACGACCTGGATCGATTCGGCGCCGGGGTATTTCGTGCCTCGCCGCGGCAGTCCGATCTCATGATCATCGCCGGTACCGTCACGCGTAAGATGGCGCCAGTAATCCGCCGCATCTATGACCAGATGCCGGAACCACGGTATGTCATTTCTATGGGCTCCTGCGCCACCTCAGGCAACCACTACAATAGCTATGCAGTGGTCCAAGGCGTCGACCAGATTATTCCGGTCGACGTCTATGTGCCGGGCTGTCCACCCCGCCCGGAAGCGTTGCTCGATGGATTGCTGAAGTTACAGGAAAAGATTCAGCGGGAGAAGGTGTTCGTGAGATGAGCGGGTCACTTGTCAAAGGTCAGTCGTCAATGGGTGGAAAGGCACAATCCCAAAACTCGCCACTCTTGACCAATGACCTTTGACCACTGACACATGAATGCCATGCAAACGTTGATAGAAGCCTTACGAAACAAATTCCCGGACGCGATCCTCGCGACCCACGTCGACACTGCACGTGCCGAGACCGCTGTGTCCGTGGCCGCCGTGAACCTATTGGAGATTGCGCGCCATTTGCACGATGCCCCGGACGCAGCCTTTGACCACCTCACCGATATTTGCTCGGTCGACTATCCCGAAGATCAGCTGCGGTTCGAAGTCGTCTACCACTTGCACTCGCTCCCCCTTCGCCAACGCCTTCGCCTCAAGGTCCGCCTTACAGAAGACGCCCCGACCATTGCGTCGGTCACCGGAATCTGGAGGGGAGCGGAATTCCTGGAACGCGAAGTATACGATCTGATGGGCATTCACTTTTCCGGCCATCCCGACCTCCGGCGCATTTTGATGCCGGAAGATTATGACGAGGGATACCCGTTGAGAAAAGACTTCCCGACCGAAGGGCGTGGGTGGCGCAGCCAGTTCGACTTCATCCCGAGATTGGACGAACCCCCGCTCGACGTCACTGAGAGCGAGGTCTCCGAGAAACAGAAAAACGCCTTTCGCGCGGAGCCTTACCTGCCCAGCTCACGACGGAAAGAGGAACTGCTGCTGAACATGGGGCCACAGCACCCGAGCACCCATGGCGTGTTGCGTGTCGTGCTCGAGTTGGACGGCGAACGGATTGTGAAGGCCACGCCGGACCTCGGCTACCTGCATCGAGGCGTCGAAAAATTGTCCGAGGGCCTGACCTACATGCAGATCATCCCGCACACGGACCGGCTCGACTATGTCTGTGCCATGTCCAACAACTATGCGTACGTGCGTGCCGTGGAAAAACTCCTCGAGATCACGGTGCCGGTCCGGGCCGAATACATCCGGACCATCGTGGCCGAGATGCAACGCATCATCGGACACCTCTTTTGGCTCGGCACGCAGGCACTCGATATCGGTGCCATGACCGTGTTCTTCTGGACCTTCCGGGAGCGGGAAATACTGCTGGACATGTTCGAAAAGCTGTGCGGTGCCCGCCTGACCCTGAACTACTATCGCATCGGCGGTGTGGACAGTGACTTTACCCCCGATCTGGTCCAACGGATGAAAGCGTTCCTCGAAACCTTTCCCGAGAAGGTCAAGGAATACGATTCGCTCATCGCGTCGAATCGTATCTGGCTCGGCCGCACGAAGAACGTGGCCGTGCTCTCGGCCGAGGACGCGATCAACTTCGGGTGCACCGGGCCGGTATTGCGAGGGTCGGGCGTCGCTTACGATATCCGCAAGGTCGAACCCTACGGCGTATACGACAAAGTCGATTGGGAAGTGCCGATCGGCAAGAATGGTGACACCTACGACCGGTACTGGATCCGCATGGAAGAAATGCGGCAGAGCGCCAGGATCATCGCACAATGTCTCGATCAGCTCCCGTCTGGGCCGATCATGGCCGAGGCGCCGCAATATATCCCGCCGCCCAAGGAGCTGGTCATGCGGGATATGGAAAGCTTGATCCATCATTTCATCATTTACACCCAGGGGATCAAGCCACCGAAGGCCGAGACCTACTGTGGGACCGAGGCCCCGAAAGGCGAGTTGGGATTTTTCATCGTCAGCGACGGCAGCGCCCGTCCCTACCGGCTGAAGATTCGCTCGCCTTCATTTGTGCACATGGGCGCCTTTGACCATATGGCGCGAGGCTACTTGATTTCCGACATCATCACGATCTTCGGGACGTACGACATTGTCATGGGGGAATGCGACCGATGAGCAAAAACGTCATTGGTCAAAGGTCACTGGTCATTCGAAAAGAGTTAAGGACGACTCTTGCACCTTCACCATTGACGAATGACCAATGACGAATGACAAGAAATACCAACTGGCATGAAGCTATCCGAGAAGTATAGAGACGAAATAGCCGAGATCCTGAGCCGGTACCCGGTGAAGCGCTCGGCGCTGATTCCATTGCTATACCTCGCGCAACAGGACGAGGGCTTCGTGTCCGAGGCGGCGATGAAGGAGATCGCGGGACTACTGCGTCTGACCCCGCCCCAAGTCTATGAGACGGTCACGTTCTATACGATGCTCAATCTCAAGCGCGTAGGGAAATTTCATCTCCAGATCTGCAAGTCCCTGATGTGCGCGCTGGTCGGGTCCGATACGGTCATCGGGTGGGTCAAGTCGAAACTCGGGATCGGACCAGGCGAGACGACGGCCGACGGACTCTTCACCCTCAGCACGGTCGAATGCCTTGCCGCCTGTGGCACCGCACCGATGATGCAGGTCAACGAGGATTATTTTGAACGGCTCACAGAAGAAAAATTCGACAGAATTCTGGCCGATCTCAAAAAAGACGGGACCTGCTCGCTCAAGACCGGCCCGTTTATGTGGCCGGAACCGGTAAACGTGAGGAGTGAGGGGTAAGGCACGAGGGGTTGGGCAGCCGGGCTTCTGGGTTTCGCCTCATGTTTCACGGGAAGAAAAACGATGCCGAAGCATGAATTGATCTTGCTGAAGAACATGTTGCAGCCCGGCTATACCGGCTGTCTTCAAGACTACGAGCGAACGGGCGGCTACCAGGCGCTCCGCAAAGTCGTGGGGAAAGTGCCGCCGACCGAGGTTACCGCCACGGTGATGAAATCAGGTCTCCGGGGTCGAGGCGGCGCGGGGTTTCCGACCGGTGTGAAATGGGGATTCCTGCCCAAGGACTATCAGGGCCTGCGCTATCTCTGCTGCAACGCGGACGAGAGCGAGCCAGGCACGTTCAAGGATCGCCAGCTCATCGAACGCGACCCTCACCAGGTACTGGAAGGCATCGTGCTCGCCTGCTATGCGATCGGGGCGGAATCCGCCTACATTTATATACGCGGCGAATTCGTCCTCGGGGCCAGAATCTTGGAACAGGCGATCGCCGATGCGCGAACCGCCGGCTATATCGGTACCAACATCCTGGGCACAGGGATCACCGCCAATGTATGGGTGCACCGAGGCGCCGGCGCCTATATCTGCGGAGAAGAAACCGCATTGCTGGAGTCGCTCGAAGGCAAGCGCGGCTTGCCGCGCGTCAAGCCACCCTTCCCGGCGACGCACGGTCTTTACAACAAACCGACCGTCGTGAACAACGTCGAGACCCTCGCAAACCTTCCGCACATCATCAGCCGTGGCCCCGAATGGTTCGCGTCGATCGGCTCTCCACCGAAGAGTACCGGCACCAGAATCTTCTGCGTGAGCGGCCATGTGAAACGGTCGGGAAACTACGAAGTGCCGATGGGAATCACGTTCCGCGAGTTGATCTACGATCAAGCCGGAGGGATGCGCTCCGACAAACCGCTCAAGGCCTTCATCCCTGGTGGGGCGTCAGCGCCATTCCTCACGCCGGACCACCTCGACGTCAAGCTCGACTTTGAGTCTGTTGCCGCCGCCGGCTCCATGCTCGGCTCCGGCGGAGTCACCGTGATGGAAGAGGGCACGGACATGGTATGGGCCGCGCTCCGTCTTATGGAGTTTTTTTACCATGAGTCCTGCGGCAAGTGTACTCCCTGTCGAGAGGGAAGCTCCTGGCTGGTGCAAACCATGCGCCGGCTCGTCGCGAAGCGCGGGCGGATGGAGGACCTTGAAACCTTGGTGGATCTATGCAAGAACATCGCGGGCAGGACGGTGTGCGCGTTCGGCGATGCCGAAGTGGCGCCGATTATGAGCACGCTCAAACACTGGCGGCCTGAGTATGTCACGCTGATTCACGAAGCGGAAGCAGCCAACCTGCTTCATCCGAAACGCATCATGGCACGACCCTAACGATGGCTACGACGACCGACACCGTTCGCATGACGATCGACGGCATTCCCATCTCGGTGCCGAAGGGCACGCTGGTGATCGAAGCCGCCCGCCGGGTCGGCGTAATGGTTCCGCACTTCTGTTACCATCCGAAACTCAAACCGGATGCGAACTGTCGCATGTGCCTGGTCGAAGTCGAAAAAATGCCGAAGCTCCAGACCTCTTGCAGCACCGTAGCGACCGAGGGCATGGCTGTTCGGACCGCGACGACGGTCGTCTTGGACGCCCACAAGTCGGTGCTCGAATTCATCCTGGCCAATCACCCATTGGATTGCCCGGTCTGTGATCAGGGCGGGAAGTGCGACCTCCAGGATTTTTCCCATGAATACACGGCGACCGCCAGTCGATTTGTCGAGACCAAGCGTATCTTCCAGAAGGAATATTTCAGTCCCCTGATTGAAACGCAGATGAACCGTTGCGTGCAATGCCTTCGTTGTGTCCGCTACTGCGATGAGGTGATGGACGTCAAAGCCCTCGCCCCGGTCGGGCGAGGCACGATGACCGAAATCAAGTCCTTCGGCGCCCATCCCTTGGACTGCGAATTCTGCGGTGGCTGCGTGCAGATTTGTCCGGTCGGCGCCATCACCAGCCGGCTCTCGATGTACGAATACCGTCCCTGGATGCTCAAGCGCGCCGACACGGTCTGCACCTTTTGCGGCGACGGTTGCCAGATCACGGTCCAAACCAAGGGCCAGGAGTTGATTGAAGTGAACAGCGCCCAGAGTGCCGGCCGGAACAACGGCGACCTCTGCGCGCGCGGGTTCTTCGGATTTCACGCGACGGGCCATCCCAGCCGAGTGACCCATCCGTTGATCAGGCGGAATGGCTCGCTGGTCGAAGCCACATGGGAAGAGGCGTTGGAGTTTGTGGCCGAACAGACCAACCGGCTCAAATTGGCCCACGGCCCGCAAGCCTTCGGCGGACTGATTTCCGGCCGCTGTACCAACGAAGAACTCTACCTGTTCCAGAAGTTTATGCGCCTCACGATCGGGACCAATAACCTCGATAGCAGCGCGCGGTACGGCCATGTTAACGGGATCCAGGCCATGCGACGGGTGCAAGGGACGCATCGCTGGGCCGTGACGTTTGAGGACATTACGCAAGCGGACGTGCTCCTCCTGGTGGGCACCAACATCACCGAAACCAATCCGATTACCGGCCTCAAGGTCAAAGAAGCCGTCAAGAAGCACGACGCGACATTGTTGACGATCGAGGCGATCCAGCCTGCGATCGGCACGATCAGCAACATTACCAACCTGTCGCAGCAACATCTCTGTGTGGCACCATCCCAGTTCGGAGCAGCCGTCCTTGGCTTGCTGAAAGCTGTGGTTGAGGGAAACCATATCGACAGTGCGTTCCGCCAACGGGCAGGGGACTATGTCTCAGCCGTCTCTCAAGCGGTCCAGCAACTATCCTGGGATGATCTGGCCCTGAGCACAGGGGTGACGCGCGAATCGTTCGCTCACATGGCCGCCTCCGTAGCTCGAGGACGCCGAGTGGTGGTGGTCGCCGGTCAGATTCTGTTACGCAGCCAAGGCGGCTATGGCATGTGTCTTAATCTCCTCGATCTGCTTCTCTTGTCCGGAAAGTTGACTGCAACTGGCTGCGGCTTTGCTCCCTTGGCGGAAGAGAATAACGATCAGGGGGCGATCGAAATGGGGGCGGTCGCTGAACTGCTACCTGGCGCGCTCGATCTCACAGATCAGGCTGCGCGGACCCAGATGACTCGTGCCTGGAAGGAGGAACCTCCTTTAGCGGAAGGGACCACACTCATTGAGATGATCGACCGTGCGCAAGCCGGAATCATCAAAAGCCTCTTCGTCATCGGAGAAAACCCTGTCGGCAGCCTTCCGCCCCGCACCGGAGTCAAAGAGGCGCTGGGCAAACTCGATCTTCTTGTCTGCCAGGAACTGTTTCTGACAGAAACGGCCGAGCTCGCCCATGTCGTGTTCCCCGCCGCCTCCGCCATGGAGAAAACCGGAACCTTCACCAATACCGAGGGCCACGTCCAGGCAGTTCGAGCCGCCATCGATCCAGTCGGGGATAGCCGCCCTGACTGGGAAATCCTGTCAGCCCTTTCGGTCTTCCTCGGCGCTCCGTTGGAATACGCCGAGGCCAAGGAAATCCTCAAAGAGATCCGGGCAGTGATTCCGGGTTACGGATCGCTCGGCCCATCCCCGATCCCTCCAGCGGTGGATCCTACCGACGTCGACCGATATGTCAACGAGGGATATCGCCATGACCTTGCGACTCGGTATACTCTGCCCGCACGAGCTGTTTGCCTTGAGGGGACGGTCAAGCTGGGGCTGGTCCAGAGTTTGTTCCATTCAGGAAAGTTGTCGACCCATTCGAAGGGACTGCTGCAGATCGAACCGAGCGGGTTCTTGCAGATGAATCCCATGGATGCCACCCGATTCGCTCTCGGCACTGGGGATCGAGTTCGCCTCTGGAACAGCCTGGGTGAATTCACAACCTCGGTAAAAGTGTTCGATCGCGTGCCTGAGGGATTGGCCTGGCTCCCCGATCACTTCGCCCAGGATGCCCTGCAACTTTTCGACTGTGTCATCGATCCGGACACGAAAGTCCCATACTCTAGGGCGGCCTCCGTGTCGGTGATGAAAATAACGTGAAGGGACGAGAACCAATGGTTTTCCCATTTGTCATCCGGGAGTGCTGTCGTGACTGAACTAAGCTTGCGACTTGCGGTTTCGCTCGCCCAGATAGCGGCGGTAATGGGTATCGTGATGTTGACGGTCATGATCCTGACCCTGGCCGAGCGGAAAGTGCTCGGGTGGATGCAGGATCGCATGGGCCCGATGGAAGTCGGTCCCTATGGAATCCTCCAACCGATCGCCGATGGGCTCAAATTGTTCTTCAAGGAGGACATCATACCGGCTGGCGCGAACAAGGCCATGTTCACCCTGGCGCCGATCCTGGCCTTGGTCCCAGCTCTGATCGGATTCGCCGTCATCCCCTTCGGCCCGAACATGACCATAGATGCCTTTGGGATCACGATCAAACCGTTCGTCATCAGCGACATCAACATCGGGATCCTGTATATCCTGGCCTTTGCCTCGATTGGCGCCTACGGCATCATCCTGGGAGGCTGGTCATCCAACAGCAAGTACTCACTGCTGGGAGGCTTGCGCTCCGCGGCCCAGGTCATCAGTTACGAATTGAATGTCGGGCTGGCCATCGTCGGCGTGCTGGTACTGGCGGGGTCTCTGAGCCTTGTGAAGATCACGGAAGCCCAGGCAGGCGGCTTCTGGCATTGGTTCATCTGGGGAGCACGCCCCGACGGATTCTTCCCTATCCACACCCAAATCTTCGCCTTTGTCGTCTTCGTCATTTCTGCCGTAGCCGAAACCAATCGTGTCCCGTTCGACCTGCCGGAGGCGGAAAGCGAATTAGTCGCAGGATTCTTCACCGAGTACAGTGGCATGCGCTTCGCTTTCTTCTTCATCGCGGAATACGCCAACATGATCCTCGTGTCCTGCGTCGCCGCCTCGTTGTTCTTGGGCGGCTGGAATGCCCCCTATCCTGGCACGATCCTCGGGTTTATCGGCCTTGAACAGCTGGCCTGGGTGGAAAGTGTCGCCTGGTTTACGTGTAAAGTCTATCTGTTCCTCTTCCTGTTCTTCTGGTTACGCGCCACGTTGCCCCGGCTCCGTTACGATCAATTAATGCGGTTCGGCTGGAAGGTCATGTTGCCGATCGCGCTGGCCAACATCGTCGTCACGGCCATCACCGCGTATTTCTTCCCGCGGTGAAGCACCCACGCTGTCAGCTGTCAGCGTGGGTTTGATTCTCGATGAAACTGACTGCTGAAGCTGATCGCTGAAGGCTGGGCAAGAATGACTTTCAAGGCTTGGATCAAGACCATCACCTTCTACGACCTCCTCGTCGGGATGAAAGCAACGATGTCGCACCTGTTGCACTATCGCCCTATTACCCTGCAGTACCCGCACGAAAAAAGGACGCTGCCGGACAACTATCGAGGAATGTTGGCCTTGTTGCGGTACGACGATGGGACGGAGAAATGTGTCGGCTGCGATCTGTGCGAAGCCGCCTGCCCGTCACGAGTCATTCGCGTGGTCAGCGCCGAAGTGCCGGGCGAGCCGACGAAGCGCTACTCCAAGGAATATTACATGGACATGACCCGCTGCCTCTTTTGCGGGATGTGTGTCGATGCCTGTCCGGTGGATGCCCTCGGCATGACGCGTGAGTTCGAGTGGGCGGTGTACGACAAGCGGCAACTGCACCTCAACAAGGAGCAATTGCTCGCCATCGGCGACCGGTCGTTCCCGGTTCGTGAGGAGCAGCTGGAGTTCCAGCATCCTAATGTGGCGTTTTTCAACGTCGCGTTCAAGAACCTGCCGCAGAAGCCGGATTAAATCATGCGCACCGGCCCTCCTCACTATCCGAGGTCGTCGGCAGGATGCGGGAACGTATTGTGGCGGAACTGAAGTCGGTAAATCCAAGATTTCCGGACTTCGACGCGGACCCCTGCTAGGGTTATAGAGAAGGCGTGTAATGGAGCAACTGTTCTTTTTCTATTTTGCACTCGTCATCGCCTCCGCATCGATGCTCGTCGTGGCGCTACGCAATCCTATCTATGGTACATTGGCGCTGCTCATCATGTTTTTTCACGTCGCGGGGCTCTATGTCACGCTGCACGCGGAATTCCTCGCAGCTGTTCAAATCGTCGTGTACGCCGGCGCCATCCTGGTCCTCTACCTCTTTGTCGTCATGTTGCTGAACCTGAAACAGGATGTCCGCTACCATCGACAATGGCCTATGGCTGCTGCCGTGGGGTTGATGCTACTCATCGAGGCTATCATCCTCACGGCGTTGAAGGGCTGGACGACCCCTGCCGCGGCAACCGGCACAGAAACCACCGTCGGGGAAGCCGGCAATACCGAGGCGATCGGGGATGTGCTCTATTCCACCTATCTATTTCCCTTCGAAGTGGCGTCCTTGATTCTGCTCGTGGCGATGATCGGCGCGATCATTCTGGCAAAGAAAGACCTGGGAGAGCCTGCTGAGTCATGACAGTGCCGTTGTCCTACTATCTTGTGCTGAGCGGCATCGTGTTCGTGACCGGTGTCGTGGGCGTGTTGCTTCGCCGGAACATCATCATCATCCTGCTGTCGGTTGAATTGATGTTGAATGCGACGAATATCAACTTCGTCGCCTTTTCCCAGTACTTCCACAATGTGGCAGGCCAGGTCTTCGTGTTTTTTGCCCTCACGGTCGCCGCGGCCGAAGTTGCGGTCGGGTTGGCGATCATCATTGCGTTGTATCGAGCCAAGTCCACGATCAATATCGACGAATTTCAGCTGCTGAAATGGTAAACACATTGTCTTTCGTGAAACGTGAAGCGTCGTTCACGAAAGACGGAGTACGTGTAGCGGGGTGCTTCCGATCCTTGGCGCTTCACGAGCAGCGAGCGACGAGAAACGATTGCTGATGACCTACGAATTCATTCCGCTCCTTCCGTTAGCCTCGTTCCTGATTCTCGGGCTCTTCGGACATTGGATCAAGGGCAACGCCCATCTCGTCGCGGTCCCAGCAGTTGTCGTGTCGTTCCTCCTCTCGCTCCTGGTCTTCTTCGACGTGGCAGACGGTCACCAGACGAGCTTCCCCCTCTATACCTGGCTGACCTCAGGCATGCTCGATATCCACATTGGCTTTTCTATCGACCGGCTGACCGCTGTGATGCTGCTTCTCGTCACGACAGTCAGTTCGCTCGTCCACATCTACACCATCGGGTATATGCATGGTGAACCAGGCTATGCCCGCTTCTTCAGCTATATCGCCCTTTTCACCTTCTCGATGCTGATGCTGGTGATGGCGGACAACCTGCTTCAACTCTTCATCTTCTGGGAAGCAGTCGGTCTGTGTTCTTATCTACTCATCGGCTACTGGTATGAGCGTCCGACTGCCTGCGCCGCCGCCACGAAAGCGTTCATCGTCAACCGGATCGGCGATTTCGGCTTCATGCTCGGCCTCCTGTTGGTGTGGTACAGCTTTGGATCGCTTGACTACCACGAAATCTTTGCCCGCGCGCACGAGTCCGCAACCGACGTGATGAATGTCCTCGGTCCGTTTGGAGGAACCTGGGACGTCTCGGTGCTCACGCTCATCTGCCTCCTCCTCTTCACCGGGGCAGTCGGCAAATCGGCCCAGGTGCCGCTCCACGTCTGGCTGCCGGACGCGATGGAAGGCCCCACCCCTATCTCGGCGCTCATTCATGCGGCGACGATGGTGACGGCGGGCGTGTTCCTGGTCGCGCGACTGGCCCCACTGTATAACCTGTCCCCCGCCGCCATGGCAGTCGTGGCGATGACCGGTGGAGTGACGATGGTGGTCGGGGCGACCATCGCCTTGACCCAGACCGACATCAAGCGTGTCGTGGCCTACTCGACGGTCAGTCAACTCGGCTACATGGTGATGGCCTGCGGTCTCGGCGCCTATGCCGCAGGCATGTACCATCTCCTGACCCACGGCGCATTCAAAGCTCTCCTCTTTCTCGGATGCGGGTCCGTCATCATCGCCCTGCATCACGAGCAGGACATGCGGCGCATGGGCGGGTTGAAAGACAAATTGCCTGTCACCTATTGGACGTTCGTGGTGGGCTCGCTCGCGCTGGCTGGCTTCCCCTTGACGGCCGGATTCTTTAGCAAGGACGACCTGCTCGTCTCGGCCTGGTCGACCGGCCCGCTCGGTCAATGTTTGACAGTCCTGGGACTCGTGACGGCATTGATGACGGCCTTCTACAGCTTCCGACTGGTCTTCGTCATATTTTGGGGCCCCTCGCATGTCGATCCTCATCATGCAGGCCACGTACATGAACCTTCGAAAACCATGACCGTGCCGCTGATGATCCTGGCAGTGCTCAGCATCGTCACAGGCTATCTGGGCATTCCTGAGTTTCTTGGACCGATGTTCGAAACGGGCGCAGGCGGATCAGCTCACGAGGGAGGAGCCGCCATCGGCATCATGGTGCTGGCCACGGGCATGGGATTACTCGGAATCGCCGGCGCCTACTATGTCTACGTACTCAACCCGGCGCTCCCGGATCAGTTCGCTCGACGCTGGCAGACGTTGTATCAGGCCTCGCTGAATAAATGGTATGTCGACGAGGCCTACGATCGGATAATCGTCCGCCCCACTTTTTCTGCCGCAACCGAACTGTGGAAGCGCGTGGATGTGAACGTGATTGACGGCGCGGTGAACGGCGTGGCGCGTGCAATCGCCTGGGGAGGATGGCTTTTGAGGCTCATGCAAAGCGGACAGACACAACACTATGCGCTCGGCATGGCGCTTGGGGCTGTGGTCCTTTTCACGATGTTCTTATTCTTTTAATAAGGGGTGTCACTGGTCAACGGTCACTGGTCAATGGGAACAACGAACACCTGTTCTCTTGCCAATGACAATTGACTACTGACCAATGATCAATGACCAATTCCTTTCCCTGGCTCTCACTCCTCCTCATTCTTCCCCTTGCGGGAGCCGTCGCGATGTATTTCGTGACGGAATCGACCGCACGGTGGATCGCACTGGCCGCGACTCTGGCCGATCTATTCGTCGCACTCCCTCTCTGGTGGCTCTTTGATCCACAGGCCAGCCAGATGCAGTTCACCGAACATATCGCCTGGATCACTGCTCCTCCGATTTACTACAGCCTGGGTCTCGATGGTATCAGCCTGCCATTGGTCTTGATGACCGTCGCAATCATGCCCCTCTGTGTCTTGGCATCGTGGGATGCGATCACCACGAGAATCCGGGGCTTCATGGCCATGTTGTTAGTCATGGAAACAGCCATGCTGGGGGTGTTCATCGCGTTGGACTTCGTGCTGTTCTATGTGTTCTGGGAAGCCATGCTGATTCCGATGTATCTCCTCATCGGTGTGTGGGGAGGGCCCAACCGGCTCTATGCGGCCATCAAGTTCTTTCTCTATACCCTGGCAGGGAGCGTACTCTTGTTGGTCGCCATCCTCGTCCTGTACTTTTATGGAGGACACACCTTCGACATCCTCGCCTTAAGCCAGGGCACCTACCCTGCTTCGCTGCAAACGTGGCTCTTCCTGGCCTTCTTCGCTGCCTTCGCCGTGAAGGTCCCCATGTTTCCGTTTCACACCTGGCTCCCTGACGCCCACGTCGAGGCCCCGACCGCCGGCAGCGTCATCCTCGCCAGCATCCTCCTGAAAATGGGCACCTATGGATTTCTGCGATTCAGTTTACCGATGTTGCCGGACGCCAGTCGCGCCTTCACGCCCCTGATGGTCATCCTCTCGATCGTCGCGATCATCTATGGCGCCTATATGGCGCTGGCCCAAGTCGATCTCAAGAAACTGATCGCCTATTCGAGCGTGAGCCACATGGGGTTCGTCACCCTCGGCCTGTTTGTGTTGAACCAACAGGGCATCGAAGGAGCCGTCCTGCAAATGGTCAATCATGGGATTACGACCGGTGCGCTGTTTCTCTGTGTCGGCATGATTTATGAGCGCACCCACAGCCGAATGATCGCCGACAACGTCGGATTAGCCGGGCCAATGCCGCTGTACGCCACCCTGTTGGTCATTTTCGCCTTGTCCGCGCTCGGCCTCCCGGGCACCAATAGCTTCGTCGGAGAATTTCTCGTGCTCATCGGCACGTTCCTTTGGAGCAAGATCGCGACTGCCTTCGCATCGTTAGGCATCATTCTCGCTGCCACGTATATCCTATGGATGGTCCAACGAGTGGTCTTCGACGTTCCGGCCCCTCACGAACTCCCGAAACTCAGGGACCTCAACAAACGGGAGCTCGCCACGCTGGTGCCGCTGGCTCTGTTGGTATTTTGGATCGGGCTCTTTCCGAATCCGCTCGTGAGCCGGATGCACCAGAGCGTGAACCATACGATCGCCTCCATGTCCCGCGCACGGGTCGCGCCGACCGCCCACCCCTCTGCCGGAGGGACAGCGTCGCTGCTGGCGGACAGCGGAACGCAGCTAAAGACTCAAGGAACATCACGATGAGTCTCTACGGCACCGACCTCTTGGCCCTGCTTCCCGAACTCATTATCGCCGTCACAGCCTGTCTCGTCATCGCATTGGACCCCATCACACCGGCCTCGCGCAGAAATCTCCTGGCTTGGCTGAGTTTGGGTGCCCTCGCCCTCTGCCTAGGGCTCACCGGCGGGCAGATCAGCATGCTGAATGTCCGGGTATTAGCCTTTAGCGACCTAGTAGTGGTCGATGCCTACGCCAGATTCTGGAAGATTCTCCTCTATGGCGTGACCGGCCTGACCATTTTGATGTCGCTGCCCTATCTGAAGGCGGAGCGCATACATCTCGGCGAATACTATGGGTTCATCCTCCTCTCGCTCTCCGGCATGATGGTCATGATCTCCGGTGCTGACTTGCTCACAATTTATCTCGGCACCGAGCTCATGTCCCTCTCCCTCTATGTGCTGACCGGCCTCAACCGGTCCCAGCCTCGTTCACTGGAGGCCTCAGCCAAGTACTTCGTCCTGGGCGCCTTCTCTTCGGGGATTTTGTTGTATGGTATCTCGTTGCTCTACGGCATGGCAGGCAGCACCAAGTTAACGTTGCTCGCGGATGCCATCGGGACTCGTGGGACAGACGACCCCCTCTTGCTGATCGCCACGATTCTGGTGGCAGTCGGCTTCGGCTTCAAGCTCGCCGCGGTTCCGTTTCATATGTGGGTCCCCGACGTCTATCAGGGCGCTCCGACCTCCGTCACGGCCTTCATGGCGGTCGCCTCAAAAGCTGCCAGCTTTGCCGCGTTCATGCGTATCTTCGTCGAAGGGCTCGGCGGGCTCAAGGCAGATTGGTCGCTCCTGTTCCTGCTCATCTCCCTCGCCACCCTGGTGCTCGGCAATGTCGTCGCCATCGTACAAACCAACATCAAACGGATGCTGGCCTACTCCAGCATCGCACATGCCGGCTATGCATTGATCGGATTTGTGGCGGCCGGCCGCGCGGTTGGCGCGTCCGGTGGGACGCCAGGCCTCGCGAGCGTCATGATTTACCTCACCCTCTACTCGTTTATGACCCTCGGGGCCTTCGCCGTCATCGGCATGCTCAGGAAGGGCGGGATCGAGGGAGAAGAGATTGAAGACTTCACAGGACTCGCAAAGCGCCAGCCGCTCGGGGCCTTTATTATGCTAGTCTTCATGGTCTCACTCGCGGGCATTCCGCCAACTGCAGGCTTCATCGGGAAATTCTATGTGTTCATGGCGGCAGTCGATGGAGGATTGGCCTGGCTCGCTGCCATCGCCCTGATCTTTGCCGCCGTGTCGGCCTACTACTACATGCGGGTGGTGATGGTGATGTATATGCGCGAGCCGAATCCCTCTTCCGTCGCACCGCCCCGCCTCGTGACCTCGCCGGCCTTATCCATTGTATTGGCCTGTGCCGTCGCCGGCGTGATTCTGTTCGGCCTCTTCCCCAACCCTCTCGCCAGCTTTGCGCTCCAATCCGTCCTGACACTCAAGTAATCTTCTCACCGGACGAGATCTTGAACAGGTGCACGACAGATCGACTCATGCTACGCTTGTGAAGAGCCCTTCACCCTTTATGCCCTTATGCAGCTCTTTCGTTTTCTCCGGGACATTGTACGATCGTTTCTGCGCCATGGGTGCGCCAGCCTGGCGGCCTCTCTTGCATTTTTCTCCTTGCTCTCCCTCTTCCCTCTCGTCTTTCTCTTGCTCTATGGCCTGAGTTTCGTGGTGAGCCAAGACGTGATCGGGGAACAGGTCCTCCTCAGTTTTCTCAAGGGCTTCCTTCCATCACTAGGAGAACATGTCGCAAAGGAGTTGCATCGGGTGAGCGCCTTGGAAACCGTCCGATGGGCCGTGTTTCTCGCCTTCACCTGGTTCGGAACATTGGTGTTCTATGAACTCGACTATGCGTTGAACGTCGTATTCGAAAGCACGTGGCGACGCCATCCTCTCGTCTCAACCGGCATCGCCGTCGCTTCGCTCGCCGTGACCGGACTCGTGCTGCTTCTCTCCTACGTCGCGACCCAAACAGTCAATCTCTTAACGGGATATGCGCCAAGACTCTGGGGGCTTGACCTCCTGGCTCTTGCCGCGCATGATTTGTTTCTCACCTATACGCTCCCCTTCGCGCTGGCCTTCCTTACAGTCACGGGACTCTATCGCCTCGTCCCCCGACGGCGGCCGAACTGGCGTGAGGCAATGATCGGGGCGCTTACGTTTAGTCTACTTTGGGTTGCAGCCAAACTGTTGTTCGTGACCTATAGCACCTATGCAACCGTGTATGCCCACCTGTATGGATCCCTCTTGGAAGTGGTTCTCCTGCTCTTATGGGTCTATTATTCTGCGGCCCTCCTGTTGATCGGCGCCGAAGTCTCTCATCGCCTCCAACAACACGCGCAAGCTCTATTGGCCGCAGCTACGAGAGCCGCTCAGTCAAACCCGACGTTGCAATAAAACCATTCCTACGCTCTGGAATTCCCTGACCTGTCGGCTTCTGGATTTTGTCTGGCAGGGAGTTCCCTTCATGGCTAAAATGACAACCGGTACGATGAGGGAACCACTTCATGTCCGAAGACTTCGGCAAAGATATGCTCATGCTCGGTGGCACCGTTGCGGGTTTCATCGCGGCCATGTTGACCGTCATGGAGAAGCTGCTGGATATTCAGAACCGGCTGACATCGAAGAAGGAACGCAAATCGTCTTCCCCCAGCGAACGTCCGGTCTCTGACTCGTCGTCCACCATCGATTTCTTTTCTTCGAAGCCCTTCCGTGGTATCTCCTACCTCCTCTTGTACGAAACCAGCGTGATCGTCGCAGCCGGCCTGCTCCTCAACTATATGGGGCTCACGTTGAGTCGCCATCTGGAGAGCATCCTGTTCCTCGACATGACTGGAACAGCGCTGGTCGCCTTCCTCTTGGGCCCCTGGTGGGGAGCCATCGCCGCCCTCCTCTCGAATTCCGTCGTGAACTGGTTGCTGTACCCGGAAACCGGCGGGGATGTGGTGATTTTCCCCTGGTCGCTGGTGAGTATGACCGGCGCATTTTATTGGGGTTGGATGGCCAGACAAACGGGCTTTCAAAAGTATCTCCGCACAGGACGCAGTTCCGCCCTGTCCCATGCCTGGTTCCTGTATATCTTTGGAGTCGGCGGCGCGATCGTCATGAGCCTGCCGGGAACCTTTGTCCAGGCGGCACTCGATGAGCAGACGACCTTTGCCTTGAACCCGGACCTCGCCGAGTCAGTGAGCCTGCGTGTACTCCAATGGGAGCACACTGCGCACCTCTACCTCGAATCCCTCTTCGGGTTCACCTGGGGGGAAAGCCTGAGTTGGTGGATTGTGAATTGGTTTCAGAACTGGATCCGCTATATTCCGGACAAAACCATGAGCGCGGCTATCGCGCTTGTGGTCCTCAAGTACGGCTACCCCCTTTTTGAACGGGAGCTGATTCATGGCGGACCCGAGGGCGGACGTCCGAACGATGAGCGCATCCTGCCGTTGGTGTTGGGATTGCTTTATGCTCCCTCCTTCGCCGCCTTGCTCAGTAGCGAGACCTATGGGGGCGCGACCTACTGGCCTTTGTGGACATTGCCATGGCTGTTGATTCTGGGTGGCTACTTTTACTTGCGCTACTGGGGCGCAGGCGAGGCCGCCCTGCAGGCAGCCAGACTTCAACGAGCCGACCGCTATGCCCGCGCGCTCAAACAGATCGGACGGGAAGCCTCCCATGAGTTCTGCAAACGGTTGACCTTCATGACGCTCATCGCAAGCCTGCTCTTTGCCCTCTGTCTCCCCATCCTCTTGATGGACTTCTATCGTGTCACCTTCAAATTCTTCTGCGTCGTCTATGGGTTCTTGCTCGTCGTCCACCTCGTGCGTATTGCCATTGCGCAAAACATCTCCATCTCCCGTGCGAACGAGTAATCGTATCAGTCCTCCTACCCCTGCCGTTTCATATTTCATGCTGATGCAGCTGCAGGAAATGTGCGATAGCCGATCGGGTGACGAGCCCTACGATCGCTTCGTTCTCCATCACCACGAGACGATCCCACCCGCCCTGGACCATGCGTTCCATCGCCTGCATGACGGACCAGTCCGGAGAGATACAGAAAGCAGGCGACGCGGGGCGCATGATCTCGCGCACACGACGCCAGGGCCAGAGTGCTGTGGGAAGCGCTTGCACGTCTCGCACCGTGACCACTCCGAGGACCTGTCCCTTCTCACACACGGGAAATCCACCAAACCCATGCGCGACAAAGTATTGATCGGCCGCCTCCTGCACGCTCATATCCGGTAGCAGGGTCACGACGCGGTGGACCATGACCTGGCGAACCGTCACCGACGTCAACGAAGTTCGCATCGCAGCTTGCCGTCTACTTGCCAGAGCCGCAGAAAAGAGGAATGCGCCGATAAAGATGAGCCAGCCCCCGTTCGTCGCGAAGGAATAGCCCATGGCACCGGACCAGGCCCCTACCATCAAAACCGCACCGACCACACCGAAGACAACTCCGAATCCTATTCCCGCGAGCGCAGCCTGGCTGGTCGCTCGATCGAAATCCTTGTTCAAGGCCCAGAGTCCGGCCCGTAAGGCACGTCCGCCATCTAAGGGGAACCCCGGAATCAGGTTAAACAATCCGAGCTGCACATTCACCATGCCGAGCAAGCCCCCGAGCACGACAAATCCCTGAAACCCTGACCTTGCAAAGAATGAGTCCATCATGATGACTCCACCGAGACAACCGGCCCCCAGGATCAAACTCACGAGCGGTCCCGCCATCGCGATCAAAAACTCGGCGCGCGGACTGGGCGGTTCCTTCCCCATGTGGGCCATCCCTCCGAAAATGAACAACGTAATCTGCGTGATAGGGATCTGGTAGCGTAGCGCCACATAGGAATGTCCCAATTCATGGAGCAGGACGGAGAGAAACAACAAAAGGGCGGCAATGCCACCCATCCCCCAATAGCGTGGAACCGAAAGGCCAGGCAACGTCTCAGGCAAATAGCCGGTCGCCAATGACCACGTCATAAAGAAGAACACCACAAACCAGGAAGCATGCACGTGAATCGGGATACCGAGCGCGCGACCGATTTTCCAATTGGGTAATGGCATGCGTTCACCGTAACAGTGTGGTAATTGGAGCGTCAACTCGGCTTCCCTTCCTAGCAGGATGCTGAAAAGTCCGCCAGCGGCGTTCTCGCATCGTTCAGACCCTCAACGTTGAGGAAGGGTTTTTCGGAGGTCGGAAGCACTGGAGGAGCTTTTCCGTTCGCCAGGATCCATTCGAGGGGCGAACGGCCCACACGAAGTGCGGTCTGTACCTCCTCGGCCCTTCACTCGCTGCGGCCTTGCTGGACAGCCTTTTTGAGCAGCCTGCAGGTTATCATTTCCTTGCTCAAAACACATAGGACATCGGGATTTTGGCATGTCACGATCGTTTTTGCGAAGCCTTCGGGATCGGGTATACTCATCACCATGCGACTGCGCTGCGCGCCACAGACTCTGTGCCTTGCCCTCACAATGTTGCTTGTCCCAGCGATGCCTCCCTTCACGCAGGCCCAAATGATCAAGTCTGGCCCGCCCTCTTGTCCCGGAGTCGCGCTGACGTTCGACCTCTGCCCGGTGCGTAAGGGAACGGGCTACGATCAGGCTCTGATCGACTACTTGATTGAGCAGAAAATCCCCGCCACCTTCTTCATGTCCGGAAAATGGATGACGAAACACGATCCACAAGTAAGGGCCCTCCTCCAGATCCCATTCTTTGAAGTCGGCACCCATGGGGAAGTCCACGCCCATCTGCCGCTCCTTTCGGCGGATGAGCAGAAACAGGAAATTCTCGGACCAGTTCGTCTGCTCAAAACCAAGTACGGTCATGACGCGACGTTATTTCGCCCTCCCTATGGGGAGTTCAACGATGACATCGTCAACGTGGCCCGCGCCCTCGGCCTCCAGTTCATTCTCTGGAATGTCGTGTCCGGCGATCCCGACCCAACCCTCACGGCGGTCCAGATCGAAGACCGACTGAAGCGGTTCGTCCGGAAGGGTAGTGTCATCGTGATGCACGCCAATGGGAAGGGCAGACATACGCACGAGGTCGTGCAGGATCTGCATCAGCAGCTCTTGCCTCAGAGGAGCCTCACCCCGATGACCATGAGCGATCTCTTATCCTGTAATGGCCAGGCAACCCCATGACCGATCCTATCGTTCGGCCCATGACGTCGGAGGATCGGGCAGCCGTTATGGAATTGCTTGCCGATTCAGACCCGTGGAAGACACTGGGCTATCAAGCCAGTGACTGGGCCAGCTATTTCACGCCGCTCCCACTGGGACGTGACAGCTATGTCGCGGAACAGAACGGCAAAGTCGCCGGCATCGCGGTCGTTCGTCGGAAATTCTTGCTCGGCGACTATTTAGAACTGCTTGGAGTGGCAGATTGGGCGAGAAGCAGGGGGCTAGGAGGACGGATGCTCGCCTACGTCGAAGCTGCGGTCTTCGCAAGGACAAAGAACCTGTTCGCCTGCGTATCGGATTTCAATGAACAGGCGCGGGCCTTCTACAAGAAGCAGGGTTATCAGGAGATCGGTCCAATGCCGAACTTTCTGATCCCCGGAAGCGCGGAAATTTTGCTGCGAAAGACGGCAGGACCGGCACGAGAGAAGAGTCACTAGTCAGTGGTCAACAGTCAATGGCGAAAGACCCAGCGCAGCCTCCTTCACCTTTACCAATGACCCTTGACAATTGACTCGGAGCCACACCATGAAAGTCAAAAAATTCCTTCACACCCGCATGCGTGTCAGCGACATTGATCAGACGATCAACTTCTACACCACCGTCCTCGGGCTGGAGGTCCTGGAGCAGAAGGTCTCGCCGCGCGGCTCTCACCTGGCTTTTCTCAAGGTGCCCAACAGCGAGGAACTGATCGAACTCTGCAGCTTCCCGTCAAGTGGCCCGGTGACAGTGCAAGAAGATCTCGTCCATCTCGCCTTTCAGGTGGAGAGCCTCGACGACACCATTGCGTCGCTTCATGTGAAGGGAGTCAAGATCACAGACGGCCCCACGCAAACCTCTTCCGGCAGCCGCTTCATTTTCATCGATGCCCCGGACGGTTACGAAATCGAACTCATCGAACGTCCGCCGGGTGTAAAGATCGTGTAAGGACACGTCATTGGTCAACGGTCATTGGTAAGAGACTCGACTTTCTTCTCCACCCTTGACTATTGACCACTGACCAGTGACCAAGTATTGTTCCCCCCGCTTCACGCTTCACGAACGACGAGGCACTAGAAGGAGCTACTGTATGAAGGACGGATTCTTCCGTGGGCATGGGCTGGGCAATGACTATGTAGTAATGGATCCGAAAGACCTGTCGTTCTCGCTCACCCCATCCAGGATAAAATCCATCTGTGACCGCAACTGGGGCCTCGGCAGTGATGGAATCCTTGCGCTGGTCCCGTCAAAGAAAGCGGACTTCGGCCTGAGAATCTTCAACCCTGACGGCAGCGAGGCGGAAAAATCCGGCAACGGCCTGCGCATCTTCGCCCGCTATCTTCACGCCACCGGCAAGACGAAAAAGACGCACTTCACCGTCGAGACCAAAGGCGGGCTGGTCACGATCGCGCTGCATCTGGACCGGCATGGGGATGCCAGCTCTGTCACCGTCGAAATGGGCCGGGCGACTTTCCAACCAGCCGCACTCCCCTGCACCCTCACGATCGATGAACTGATCGAGCAGCCCATCGATGCCGCCGACCAATCCCTCACCTTCACGGGGGTAAGCGTCGGCAATCCCCACTGTGTCGTCTTCAAACCAGCCGGGCAGTCCTGGTCGCGGGAGGATCTCTTGAAATTGGGACCGGCATTAGAAAACCATTCCCTGTTTCCGAAGCGGACGAACGTTCAACTCGCCGTGCCGACGGGCCCGAAAGAACTCTTCATCCTGATCTGGGAACGCGGGGCCGGTGAAACCCAGGCATCCGGGTCCTCCTCCTGCGCCGCCGCGAGTGCGGCCGTCAGGCTCGGGTTGGTGAAGAGCCCTGTCACGGTGAAGATGCCAGGAGGTGAGCTCAACATCGAGGTCACCGCGGACTTCAGTCTCACCATGAAGGGGCCAGTCGCGGAAGTGGCACGGGGCACGCTGAGCCCCTCGTTTGTGCGGAGACTGAGGTAGAAATGTCAACGGTCAGGGTCAGTAGTCAATGGTAGGAGGCAGAAACAGAGCGGGCACCGTCCGGACTTTTCAAGATTTGGAGGTGTGGCAAGTCGGAAGAGAAGTCCGCATGCGGCTGTATATTGAGAGATATAATCTTGCGGCTCAGATCAGGAGGGCGGCCGTTTCGTTGACTGCGAACGTCGCAGAGGGATACGGGCGGTTCCACTTCAAGGAGAATGTACAATTCTGCCGCATCGCCAGAGGCTCCGCCTACGAGTTGATAGACCATCTGATCGCATGCCAAGATGAAAGCTACCTGAAAAAGAGGGACGCCGAATCAATACACCAGGAGTTGCTCACATTTCTCCGCCTTTTGAACGGATACATCCGCAGTATCGGACAGGCAGGGAATCGTCAGGACGGTCAATAGTCAGCGGTCAATGGCAAGAGCATTGTTTCTCCGCAATGACTACTGACCAATGTCCAATGACCTTTGACTGTTGACCAATGACCAACACCCTCCAATCTAAACTTGACCACCTGCCCGATCAGCCGGGGGTCTATCTGTTCAGGGACGAGCATGGCGAATTACTCTACATCGGGAAGGCCGGAGTCCTGTCCAACCGCGTCCGGTCCTACTTTCAAAGAGGGACCGACCATTCCCCGAAAAACATTGTCTTGGTCAGCCACATCACAGACCTCGAAACGATCGTCACCCGCTCAGAGCTTGAAGCGCTCATCCTCGAAAGCAATCTGATCAAGCAGCACCGGCCACGTTTTAACGTGGTCTTACGTGACGACAAGCAATACCCCTACCTTCGCCTGCCGATCAAAGAGGACTTTCCACGTCTCTCCATCGTTCGCCGCGTGCAACAAGACGGAGCCCTCTACTATGGTCCCTACACGCCGGCAGGCGCCTTGCGGGAAACGTTAAAAGTCATCAAAAAGGCCTTTCCTCTAGCCACTTGCACGATCGAGATCGACGGCAAGGCAGACCGGGCCTGTATCGAATTCGAAATCAAACGGTGCATGGCACCCTGCACCGGCAATCAATCGAAAGAGGACTACCGCCACATCGTCACGCAGGTCCGCCAGTTTCTCGAAGGGCGCGACCGTGAATTGCTGGACGACTTGCGCACCCAGATGGAAATGGCGGCGGAACGTGAAGAATTCGAAGAAGCGGCACGCCTGCGCGATCGGCGCTTCAACATCGAACGCACGCTCGAGAAACAACGCATCACCCAAACGACGACGACTGACCAAGACGTGATCGGCCTGGCGCGGCAAGGCTCGGCGGTCGATCTCCAGATCCTCTTCGTCCGCGGCGGCCTCTTGATCGGGCGCAAAGACTTCTTTTGGCCACAGGCAGCCGACGCCGGCGATGAGGAGCTCGTTCGATCCGCCATTGAACAGTTCTATAACAAAGACGGCCAGCCGCCCAAAGAACTGCTCATCCCCATCGAACTCGACGACATCGCGGTGATCGAAGAATGGCTCTCTGCCAAGCGAGGAACCGCTGTTCGTGTCGTGGCGCCCGAGCGGGGCGTGAAGCATCAACTGCTCCTCCTGGCGGAAGAAAACGCCGGCGCCGCAGTCGCCAATCACCTCCGGGACGAAGAAATAGGACGGCAGGCTGTGGAAGAATTGAAGCGGCTGCTCCGACTGGACATCGTGCCCCGGCGCATCGAAGGATTCGACATTTCGAACACCATGGGCAACCAGTCCGTCGCATCCATGGTCGTATGGGAAGACGGCCAGATGAAGAAAGCCGACTACCGCCGGTTCACAATCAAAACCGTAACCGGCGCCGACGATTTCGCCAGCATGCAGGAGGTCGTCGTGCGCCGCTATGGAACCAGTGAGGATCTGGCGCGCCCGGATCTTATCCTCATCGATGGAGGCATAGGACAGCTCTCCGCTGCCATGGAAGGACTGAAACAGGTCGGTCATCGGGATCTGGCAATAATTGGATTGGCCAAGGCACGCGGCGAGAAGGATGAACGGATTTTCGTGCCCGGCCGAAAAAACCCCATCGTGCTTCGCGCGAACTCCCCGGCCACCCATCTCGTTCAACGCATTCGTGACGAGGCCCATCGATTCGCGATCACATTCCATCGCAAGTTGCGCGGGAAAGCCTTGATAACCTCGCAACTGGATCAAATAAGCGGCATCGGCGAGATTAAACGGACACGCCTGCTCAAACAATATGGCAGCCTGGCGAACATCGCTGCCGCCACGGACAACGAATTGACGGCAGCCGGCCTCGATGCGAAGACCGTCGCGGAGATCCGAAAAACACTTGCGAACCCCACCTCGTAACCCATGGGCCTGCTAAACCCTGAGGTCGCTTCTCTCGCCCCTCAACAAAAATCCTAGAATGGAGTTCCAGGGTCGAGTGACTCTATGCTAAGGGCCCTGACGCCAATAAGGTCGAGTTGTCAGCCTCTGGCAATTCAGGCAAGCAACCGGTATCTCTCTTCAAAACATGAATTTGACGCTGACGGTCCCCAAATGAACATAGGCATGGTATGTCCCATCAACGGTGGGGTTGAGATTACCGGCAACCGTCCGCGGCTCATAAAACCATTCCTGAAACGCCACATCGAACCCGATCGCCTTCGCCGCAATGGTAGGGGTAAGCTTTCTAAAAAGACCATACTCACCACGATTTGTGAGGATTAGGAACGCCTTCCATATAGCCAGATGCACAGAACTCTGGATGCGGGAGCCTGTAGGGCCATTTGACCCCTGCATGCTCCAACACAGGTCTGGGCTATTCTCCAACTGCATACATATTGATTTTATGGATGACCTCAACTAGACTCTCAACCCATTGGGCTACTTTACAGTTCAATGCGGTTCCTCAACAATCAGAAAGCGTGATACGCACACCCCTTAGGCAAGAGTTGTTTCGGAAGATGTCCTCTGTCGGGAGTCTCTATTTTTCAAACTATGAGAGTATGACTATGCGTTCTCTCTTTCGGCAGAGTGGAGTCTCGGATAGAGTTCTTCCCTTAACTACAACAGCACAGTCTTAGCAGACAGCCTGGTTGTTTCTGAGCTTTTAGGGATTTCACAAAAAGAAAAATCCAAGGCGAAGTAGGCGCGGGCAAAGCGGCAGCCATCAGGAGCGTCGCATGACTGATTTCGATATCACACCGGCCAACGATCCCTATTCCCAGCTTACAAAACGAGAACTCGTGAAGCTGCTGGAGATCGTGGACAAATCGCTGCATGTCGCTACCGAGAGTGATTTGAACTCGCTCCTACAGGATGTGCAGAATCTCGTGCCATCTGAATACACGGTATGTGCTCTTGCAGAAACAACTCCAAGTGGTCGCTACGTCGGCCCTCTACAACTTATAAACATCAACTATCCGACTGATTGGCTGAGCCGGTATATCGAGGCCGATTACTCCAACGTCGATCCTATTCTTCAACACCACTTCAACCATTACGACGCACAGGTGTGGTCACGGACATATAGCCTCGCACAATCGCATAAGGAACGAGCGTTCGTTGGGGAGGCAGCCGAATTTCACCTGACTCAGGGGATTACAGTCGGAATCAAGAGCTCCACGCAACCAATGGGAAGTCTGTTCTCTTTTTCGGGCCCAAGAATGGGAGAGCATCAATGCCATGTGGCGGTACTCCAACAACTGGTGCCTCACCTGCACCAAGCACTGCTGCACCTCACGTTCCTTTCTTTTGCCGCCGATCCCCTGCTCACGAGTCGAGAACGGGAAGTGTTACTCTGGATCAAGGAAGGCAAGACAAATTGGGAGATCTCAAAAATCCTCATGATCAGCGAACGGACGGTTCGGTTTCATGTAGAGAACCTTCTGAATAAGCTGCAAGCCTCGACGAGGGGACATGCCGTCGCAGTGGCCTTACAGCAGGGACTGATTGCGCTCTAGACATCCATTCTAGAAATTCAGGACGTTTGATACCATTCGTGGTTCGAAACTCCTCCCAATCCAGCAACAACGCAACAGATTCAGCGCATGCGGGAGGCAACCTACGACTAGGCCCGAGTTGGCTCGTAGGGAAACCCATCATTCGTAACTTGCGTGCGTAGCGGCTTTCGACCTCGAGATATACATACCGGACAGAGTTCAGAAGCGACCACTGGTACCACGCTTTGTAGAGCAAGATACTCAGCGTATGCGACTCTCCATCTCCGACTTCCTGGAGAGTCGCAAATCTGGTAATCTCCGTAGTGTCAAGCTCCTTTCGCAAGGCGAGTCCTGGAGGCAAGAGGTCCGCGAACTCCTCCTCGAGCATGAAGGGCTTATCGGGAGGAAGTAACCTCAGCGTCGCTACGAGACTCGAGCCACACTGGCTATTAAATATTCCCAGAGACGTCGCCCACTGATCATATTCATCGATGTCGAGTCCGTCAGGACTATTGCTCACCCAACGTAATCCTTCGCGAAAAACGAGGTGTCGCAAACGGTACGCTTGCCGCAGCTCCTTTTCATGTTCGATCGTCCGGATACAATAGCCCTGTTCATGATAGTGCAGCGACCGATACCTGACCCCACGTTGCCCTGATTCGAGTCGCCACATTTCCTCAGCTAATACCATCGATGCCTCTCCTCGTGCCTCGGCCATGATTTCCTCCATTCAGTCCAGTTGTGTCCCGTGGTAGACATGTCTACGTACATGCTCGGTAAGTTGCACCTGGCGGATTAGCCAGGTGACGGAATAAGGGAGGCTCTCGTACTAGTAGTACTCTCTCAAGCTGAGGAGTCCATGCGCGGTAAGGCTCCGTTGACGTTCCACGTCACATGGTGGGAAAGGACGTTCCAACTGATGAAAGATCGTCGGGGATTCAAGATTATTGATGGGTTTCGGCAATCTCCTGACAAGGCGGCGCAAAAGCATTCGTCTCTCGTTCAAGGGACTCTCAACAACTCTACCGATCCTTTTCCTTGCCTGCTGAATGAACAAGCCGGAAACAGTTTTGCTTCTGCCCTTAAGGCATCGGAGCAACGATTGAGCGCTCTACTTCACGATCGCAGTCGCATCGGACGGGAATTGCACGATTCTGTATTGCAAGCACTCTATGCGATCGGGTTGAGCCTTGAGCGCAATCCGGGATTGCGCTGTGGGAGACCACAAGCCGTGCGACTCTCCCGCGATCAGGCCACTGACCAGCTCAACAAGCTCATTCAAGAAATTCGACGCATGATTCTGAGTGTGGAGTCCGACAACGTTGATCCGTTTAGGCTCGTCTCCGAATTACAGGCCCTCGCCCATACCTTTGAAGGGGTAAGTGAGTTGCGAATTCGCGTGCAGGTCGATCAAGCGGCAGAGGAAATCCTAACCGGCGAAGAGGCACGAGAGCTTGTCACAATCACCAGAGAGGCCTTGAGCAATTGTGTCCGCCATGCCCGTGCCACACGCATCGTGATCGCCCTTCGGCAAACCGGCTCACAAGTACGGCTGAGCATTCGCGACAATGGATCAGGCTTCGAAGTCGGACGCGGATACGCCAAGGGCATTGGGTTCGCGCATATGGAAAATCGGGTTCGGAAGATCGGTGGTCGCCTTGATATTCAATCCAGGGTAGGTCGAGGCACATGTGTCATCGCTAACGTTTATCTTGAGCCGAAACTCATCACGGTATGAAATACCCACGCACCCATCTTGCTACGGTCGGATCGTCTCACGCTCCAATTCGAGCCGCGAGCAAGAACAAGATGACCAAGACAATAATTCCTCCAAACCCGACCCGTCACCCTGAGAAGCCGATCGATCATTGCTACCGCACACTCCTGGAGACGTCCAGCAGCGCGATCCTGCTTCTCTCGCCCGAATCCATCGTTCTGGGATGGAACCGCGCGGCCGAAACACTCTCCGGCTGGATTGCCGATGAGACATTGGGGCGCAGCTATGCGGAGCTGTGTCTCCCAACGAAGGTGCGTGAGTCGTTTCTGAGCGAGCTTGCGCGAGTCACCGCAGGGGACGAAGTGAGGGGACTTCAGATTCCCATCCGGACACGCGCAGGGGCACAGACGATGCTCTCCTGGAACATCTCGCGAGTGCTAGGGACTCGCGGGCACATGATCGGCCTCATGGCCATCGGCACCGCCACTGTCCAGGAAACCCAGCTGGAAGAGGAACTCCGGCTGACCCATGCCCGCCTGCACAGCGAGGCTCGCCGGGCTCAGATAGCCGCGGAAGAGGAACGCCGAAGAATTGCACGGGAGCTGCACGACGAGTTCGGGCAAACCTTGACCGGCCTGAAATTCGATCTGGCGTGGCTCGGCATGACATTCACGCAATCTCCCACTTCAGCCGACAGTAGGGATCTGCTGCACAAAGTCCAGGCCATGTCCGGATCGGTCGACGCGCTCTTGGAATCCGTCCGCGCCACAGCGGCAGCCCTGCGTCCCGCAATGCTGGACGATCTCGGTCTGGTTGCGGCCTTGGAATGTCTGGCAACGACATTCCGGCAACGCATGGGCGCACAGTGCTCGATAGACGTGGCCCCGGAGTTGCTACCCGTAGCGCTGCCCTCCGAAGTGTCAGCTGCGTTGTTTCGAATCGCGCAGGAACTGTTGACCAATGTCATGCGTCACGCCGCCGCCTCGCGCGTGCGCATTCGGCTATACCAGAGTGACGGAAAAGTGACGTTGGAAGTGACTGACAATGGCAAGGGCATCACCCGCGAAAGGATGACCACACCTCATTCCTTTGGGATCCGTGGGATGCAGGAACGGGCCTCCCTCTTAGGCGGGCATTTTCATATCGTAGGAACGGCCGGCATCGGGACCACAGCGATCGCCTCAGTGACGGTTACGGAGTGTGTCGCCCCATGATTGGGACACAGCTGATAAAGATTCTCGTCATCGACGATCATGAGGTCGTGCGCCGCGGCGTGAAGCAGATCCTCAATGAGGCCTTTCCCCACGTCGAGATCGGCGAAGCCAATACGGGCCAAGAAGGGATTGCTGCGGTGCAGCAGGAACCTTGGGATTTGGCAATCGTGGATATCAGCCTTCCTGATCAGAATGGGTTGGAACTTCTGTGCGAGTTACACAGCATGGCGCCCCAAATCCTTCTGATGGTCTTGAGCCTGCACCCCGAGGAACAATACGCTGTTCGTGCCTTCCGTGCCGGGGCTATGGCCTACCTTACCAAACAGACTGCGCCAGAAGAGCTGGTTCGGGCGGTCAAGCAAGTCCTGGCCGGCCGCATGTATGTCACCGCCTCGCTCGGAGAGCGCATGGCCGGCAGCCTGAGCAAGAATGCCACCCTTCCCGCTCATCACACATTATCTGAGCGAGAATTCGAAGTCCTCGTATTATTAGCCCAGGGCCAGTCCGTCAAGAATATCGCTCAATCGCTCGCGCTCAGCATCAAGACCGTCAGTACCTACCGAGCCCGCCTCCAGGACAAGCTGCAACTCACGACCACCGCCGAACTGATTCGCTATGCCCTCGACCATCATTTGGTGGAATAGCCACTGCAATGACTCATGCGTGCAACAATATTCTGTAGGGGACAGGGAATATACGTTGGGGCCGGAGCCATTCATACCAGCTTGACGAATGATGGATTGTCAGATTTTTTCCTACAGTGCGTATGCGTTCAGCCGATTGCGTTTGTCTTGGATCCACTCTAAAACCAGAGGCATGACTCGTGTGACGATCATCCTTGCTAAACCCATCGCATGACCATCGTCCTGGCTGACACCGATTCCAGCTTTCTGGAGAGACTGCGGACGCGCCTTGAGAAAATCACGGGCGTGAGGGTAGTGGGCGAAACGTCCAACTCACAAGACGCCATGGCGATGATTCTCAACCGAAACCCAGCTGTGGCGATTGTCAATTCCATGCTGCATGGCGGCAGCGGGATCGACGTCCTTCGACACATCAGGCAATTGATGGTGCCGCCGACGATCATCGTCGTCGCGAATCACCCCTCGCTCGACGACAAGAATGCCTTTTCTGTCGCCGGAGCCGATTTCTTTTTTGATAAGGCCACGGAGGGTCGGAAGTTGATCAACACTGTTCGCCTTCTTTGCGCCCCCCACAGCCAGATCGAAGCATGAAATTCTTCCTTCGCCACGTTCAATGGGTATTGATCGTCTTTCCACGATCGTGATGTCTCGGCCAGCAGCTCTATCATCTCCTCTGAATTGACAGGTCGCCCCCTGGCCGACTAGGATAGCGCGCCGTGAGCCATTCCGATTCTTCAGAATCCACAACAGTGACGCAGTTTCACACTCCCGTTAGCCGGGTTGAGCACGCGTTTGAAACCGTCGTGTTCGCCAGTCGATGGATTCAAGCCCCTCTCTACGGCGGCTTGATCGTGGCCGAACTGCTATACGCGTATAAATTTATCATTGAACTGTGGGAGATGGTCCGGCACATCCATCAGCAAGAAGAGACCATCTTCATGTTGGGCGTCCTGGGGCTAATCGACGTCACGATGGTGGCGAACTTGCTCACGATGGTCATCATCGGCGGCTACGCCACCTTCGTGAGTAAATTGGATTTAGAGGACCATCCCGATCGACCCGAATGGCTGACACACATCGACCCCGGCACTATCAAGATTAAACTCGCCGCCTCACTGATCGGCATCTCCAGCATCCATCTCCTGAAATCGTTCGTCGACATCGAGAATGAAAATCCAGAACACATCAAGTGGAAGATCTTTATCCACATCACCTTCCTCAGCTCCGCTATCCTGCTCGCGTGGACCGATAATATTATGCAGAAAGATCGCAAGCACTGACACGAGGGCGACGATATCGCATGAGACACAAAAGATATCCGACGCAATACCCACTGTGCTTAGGCCATTGACCTGACCGCTCGAACGCGCAGATCAATCCGAGATTTCTTCGCCATCGCTGCCGCCTTCTATCGGCATGGCTATGGCGAATTTCACGAAGCCTTCAGCGCATTGTGAGGAGTCCGCAGTTCAACAACAAGGACCGGCAAGAGACCGCGATGCAATGCCGAACTCCTCGGGGACCGGCCTCCGGAGGGGTTGTGAAAGTGATTTCGAAAGGGTTCGTCGATCGAAGCGGTAACGCCTTTCTGTTTCCAGGGATCTCGACGGAGATTGACGTAGGCTTTGCCGATTCAGTTCGCCTCTCAACCGGCACGGTCGATTCTCGACGCATCGGAGCCGACCTGACGCGTATTTTTCTAGAAGCCTTCTTCGGTGCGGCCTATGGAATACCGGCCGTGCATGGTGCAACCGCATTGCAAGTTGCTTGGAAATCCGGCGATCAGATATATCCGGGATTCAACGCCGATCATCCTTCGATCTCCCTCGATGCGCTGGCGCATGTCACGCGCGATTCGATGCGAGCGGAAGCCGCTGTGACCTCCGCGGTAGGAAAATTGGTCCGAGGGGGAAGCGTCTTTGGGACCCAGAACGAAACAATGGCGGCCTCTCTCGAAACCGCCGCCGGCGTAATTGCAAAGAAGCTGGTTGGGCACGAAGGCTTCTGTTATTTTCACGTGACGCAAGGAATGTTCTGACGTAGGTGAGACAGATGACCGAACCATGCGGGCAGCCGTTTTTTTATGGCATAGCTGATGCCATCCTTGTTCGTCTGGCCTTTAGGGAGGCTCGCCTTATGAAACTCACCTCGACCATGCTCAGTCTCTGCATCGTGCTGTTGCTGACTGGTTGCTTTGCGAAGATCCAACACCTTCCTGCGCAGCCGGAACATGCGGCATCTCTGTTTGCGCCGTTGCAGGACCAGGACCTGTTGGTGGGGTTGGCCGTGTCCGGAGGCGGAAGCCGCGCTGCAACGTTCGCCGCCGGTGCATTGGAAGCCCTGGCGGAGACCGTCATACAGCAGGGCCAGACCAGACGTAGTGTGCTTGAGACCGTCAGCTACATGTCGAGCGTGTCCGGCGGCAGCCTCGCCACCGCCTACTATGTGGCCAAGAAGCCGCCCAGGTCAGAACCGGTCTTAGGGGTGCAAGGGCTTTCTCCTCGTTATCGCGAATTCTTTTCCGCATACACCACCGCCATGCAAACAAATTTCCAGGAACGCGCGGTCGTCCGGCAACTCGCGTTCTTCCGTGCGCTAAATCCCACCAAATTGGCCTATTCGCTTTCCGAAGTGTGGGACGGCCAGTTTCTCGACGAGATGACGTTTGCCCAACTGTATGAACGGGAGCGGCGCGGCGACATCCCGCGCGTGATCTTCAATGGCACGGTCTATAACTCCGGACGACGCTTCGCCTTCACCACGTTGCCGGCCGCCGATTTTGAGTATGACTTCATCGAAATCCTCACAAAAGAACTGCAGAAACCTGACCGACCGGTCCCGGTGACCCCAGAGGGGATGGCGATCATCCAGAAGGGTCTCGATGATGCCCGCCGGCAATTTCTTCCACTCACGTTCGAGCGAATCGGAGCCGATTACAGAAACCTTCGGCTGTCACTGGCCGTCGCCACTTCTGCTTCGTTCCCCCCTGTCGTCGGGCCTGTCACGTACCAGATAGCAGGCTCGCCGACGTACCTGCATATCGGCGACGGCGGACTCTTCGACAATCTCGGTACGGAATCCCTTACGACGTTGTTCCTGAAGAAGATTCCTCAAGGCTCGCCGAAAAGGGGATTGATCATCGTCATCGACACCTCATTCCCCTTCGATGCCGGAGCAGCCGAACTCGATCAGAACGAGAAGGGATTTGAGGTGTTTCGCGAGGATCCTTCACGCATCGTGGGTATTATGGAGGAACGTGCCAACACCTATCAGACTCTGCTCTGGCACAGCCTCAGGACCGAGGGGGTCGTGCTCCCAGATTTTGCCCATCTCAGGATCGTGGTGCTCAAGCACGTTGACGCCGATTGGACCGGATACGAAGACCTGCCAGACGTCTGCCGTAATGACTTCCGCCAAGACGTCACGCCGACGGAAATCAAACAAGCCGTCGGCCTGATCCCGACGTTGTTCAAGATCAAGACCCCCTGCCATGGAGCGCTCTTGCTCAAGGCGGCACGCAAAGTGGTCGAACAATACCGGCACCGCATCGTGGACTTCATTGAAGCGCATTAACAGCTCGAGGACGTCATGACACCTGATCAGCCTGATCACGGGCCATTCTCTCTCGCGACGATTCTTGAAGAGGAATATGCCGCCCTCCATGGACCGCTGCCCGCCGCCGACACGGCCCCGCCCGCAGAAACCGAGCGGCTCGCGGCGATCTACACACTGATTCACAGTCTTCCACACAAACGCACGGCACTCTGTTTCTCCGGCGGTGGCATCAGAAGCGCCACGTTCGGATTGGGAGTTGTGCAAGGGCTCGCCAGACTCTCGCTCCTGAAACAATTCGACTATCTCTCTACCGTTTCAGGGGGTGGCTATGTCGGAAGCTGGCTGACGGCTTGGGTCCATCGGCACCCGGCGGGGGTTGCTGGTGTAGCGGAAGAACTTCGACGGCAGCCACACGCCCCATTGGATACAGAGCCTCAACCGGTGGCATGGCTCCGCACATACAGTAATTTTCTCAGCCCTCGTTTAGGGTTGCTCTCTGCGGACTCCTGGACACTGATCGGGACATACCTGCGCAACCTGCTTCTCAACTGGCTGGTCCTGCTCCCGCTTCTGATTGTCGGATTGATGGTACCAAGATTCGTGGTTGCCCTTGTCCGGTGGAACCTGTCGGATCTCGGTCTGCCTGAATCTCTTATAAAGGTTCTCCTCTATGCCGGTCTCGGCCTTATTATGGTCGCCCTAGCCTACCTTCATCTCTATAGGCCGAGTCTTGATTCACTCCGTCTGGGACCTCTCAAGAAATCGAGTGAACAGCCGAAGTGGAAATCCCTTGAATCCCAGAAATGGTTTCTGATTCTTTCTCTCACCCCCACACTGTTGAGCGTTCTGCTGCTGACAACCGCATGGGCCTGGTATCGCAACGCCGGTGGCACGTTGAATCAGCTAGCCATCGGTGGGCTCGGCAGTCAAGGAACTTTCATGGCAGGGGCCCTCCTGCTTCATATGCTCAGCTGGCTGTTCTCGGCTCTCTTGTTATGCCGATTCAAGCATCTGACTCGCTGGCTGTTCGTTGAAACACTGGCGATTGCCGGCACCGGTGCGCTGGGGGGATTGTTCCTTTGGTCGATGCTCGATTTGACGCCATCGGAAATGCCGGTCGCGAGCTTTGCCGAGTGGTATGCGTGCTTAGGGGTTCCCGGAGCCCTGACCGTATTTCTCCTCACCGCCACCCTGTTCGTCGGCGTTGCCAGCCGATATACAGACGATGACGATCGTGAATGGTGGGGGCGATCCGGTTCATGGATACTCCTGGCAGGAGTCGCATGGGTCACGATCGCCACGTTAGTAATGCTCGGACCAGGCCTTTTTGCCTTCACGCCCGCCGTCATCACCTCACTGGGTGGAGTCTCTGGCGTGATCACCCTTGTGCTTGGTTTCGGCTCGCGCACCACTGCCACTACAGGCCTAAAGAACAGGCGATCAGTGACAGTGGCCGAATACGCAGTCAAGCTGGCCACTCCGGTCTTTCTCGTGTTCTTGCTCACGCTGCTAACCCTCGGCACCAGTTGGCTCCTGAAGAACCTGGCTCAACTGCAGGGAGTCTTACCGGGCGACCTTCAGTCAATCGGCTTGGAGATGCTGAGTGACCCGTGGGGCCATGCGAAGGTCATTCACAATGCACCCTTCTGGCTGCTGGTCGAAGCGAGCTTTGCCCTGGCAATCCTCGGCTGTGGTATGGCATTCGTGATCAATATCAATAAGTTTTCGCTCCATTCCATCTATCGCAACCGTCTGATCCGCGCATATCTTGGCGCTTCCCGATTGGAACAGTATGGCGTGAAGCGAACTCCGAATCTCTTCACCGGCTTTGATCCCAACGACAACGTGCAGATGCATGATCTGGCTCCATCGGGCCAACCGATCCCGAAGCCGTTTCACGTCATCAACATTGCGCTCAACCTGGTACGCGGCAGCAATCTCGCATGGCAACAGCGGAAAGCACAGTCGTTCACTGTCTCCCCATTACATTGCGGCAGCTTCGCGAGTCAATTGGGTTATCGCTCAGCGTCCCGGTATGGAACCAATAGCGGGGTCGGAAAGGCTATTACGATCGGGACCGCCATGGCCATCTCAGGAGCGGCTGCGAGCCCCAATATGGGATATCATTCATCGCCTACCGTCGCCTTCCTGCTCGCATTCTTTAACGTACGGTTGGGATGGTGGTTGGGCAATCCGGGCGATGCCGGCGCGCAAACCTACGACCGGTCCTGCCCGGAATTTTCCGTCGGCCCGTTGGTTGCAGAAGCCTTCGGCCTGACGGAGGCAAACAGCCGATATGTCTATCTGTCGGACGGAGGGCACTTCGATAATCTGGGCCTCTATGAGATGGTGCTGCGCCGCTGTCACTGCATCGTCGTGAGCGATGCAGGGGCAGATCCTGATTTCACATTTCAAGACCTGGCAAATTCGATCCGAAAAATCCGCATTGACCTGGGAGTCGACATCGAAATCAACTTGGAGAAGCTGAGACGGCAAGAGTCGACCAGAAACACCGCGGGACACCATGCGGTCGGCACGATCCTCTATAGCCGTGTGGACCCAGGAGCGGAGGATGGCATTCTGATCTACTTGAAACCCTCTCTCACGGGAAAAGAACCGGTTGATGTCCTGGGGTATGCATGCAACCACGAATGCTTTCCACATGAGCCGACGTCGGACCAGTTTTTTGATGAGTCCCAATTCGAATCGTATCGACAGCTTGGGGAACATATCGTGGAAGAAGTCTTCCCCATGGCTCTGACGGCTTCAGACAAGCCCCTTGACCAGGTCTTCGAAGAACTTCGCAACCGCGACGAAGCTCCGCGCACGTGATGGCCGATTTTACGACCCCTCGATTGCGCCACGGACAAGCAAGAACCATCATGAAGAGAGGGATGAATTGTCCTGTCGCGTTGGCTGCCGCCAGACCCGCCCTTCAAGCACGGTTCCCCGGGAAGAATAGCCATGAGGGTCGACAACCATGTCATCCGCCGACCGATCGTGGTGAGGTATCTCATGAAAACATCTTTCAGGACCTTATCAGCTAGGACACGGAACACCATATCGCTCAAGCCGGCGGCACAGGAGAGAACCCCCTGCATTCATTCGGCGTGCATGGATCTATTTGTGATTGTTATCGGTTCAAGGCATTGGAGCCTGAGGCGGGAGAGTCTGGACGAACGTGGCCGAAGAACTGATAGTTGAGCGAATCATGCAGCCGGATGAAGCACATCTCGCCTTATTGCCAGGCTGCTAGAAGCAGGCCCTTGCTGTCCTGCCAATGCGGAGTCCAGGCGAGGGCAACCAGTTTTACCACGATGTTGGTCTTGGTGGGTTTGAGGGACACGGTTTCTAGTTTCTCTGTCAGAGGATCGGTCGCCGCTGCCAGCAACTCAGTCTCGGTCTTAAACTGCGCTTCGAGATCGGCCAGCTGCTGCTGGAGAACTGTGGCATTGTCTTCGGCCTGTCCCACGTCCTGCGATTCCTTGATCGCACGGCTTGCTCCGCGGATCGCAGTCGTCGCCTTTCCAATGTTGGTCGCGCTGATCGTCTTGCGCCCGAGGAAGGCGCCCAAAATCGTCGCGCCGACCGAAATCGCCGCCTGTATCTGGCTCGATCGAGACTCGGCCTGTTGCCGTTCAACCATCTGCTGAGCCCGGCGGATGCGGTCTTGGAGCGCGGCAATCTTCGGCGCGTACCTCTGCCGGAGGCTTTCTGATTGTGTATCGCGTTGCTCCCGCCCCGACTGTTGGAGTCGGACGCGGAAGTCCCGCTCCGACTCGTCCGGCTTGGAGACCTCTTTCGTGCTGGGGCTTCTAAGCAAATCGACTTTCTGACTACGAAAGAGCCAGCCGGAGAAATCCTTGTTCCAGGTTTCATAACTCTTGGCCTTACCGGCGGGGCCGGGAAGATTCGCAAACTGTGCGCCATTCGTCGGCACCTGCTCCAGATCGGATAGAGCCAGTACAATCTCTGCAGCATGGTCCCAATCCACCGGCACGGCTCCATCTGTGATCGGGGCCAGTACGGTAACATCCCGAGTGATATCGACACCGGTTTTACTGTCGGAGAACCTCACTTGTGCCCCGCCCAGCAACATCGGCTGATAAACCAATAGACTGCCACCCGGCTGTGCACCACGAATAGGAAGGAACTGTTGCGGCACATCGGGGGAGAGCATGGGGCGAGCGCCGCCAGGCGAGAGGCCAGAGGCACGAGGCAAGGGAGAGGAAGTTGCTGCCGTACTACTCTGACCCTGCACACCACCCCTCGCCTCTAGCCCCTGGCCCCGTGCCTCGGCATCCTTACGAGGTTCCATGAGCAACTTGATTTGATTCCGAGTAAGGGGGCCGCGCAGATAGGACAGAGTCCACCTTGACTGAAAGACTTCCGGGGCATCTTCATGGACATTGTTCAAGAGAAAGATCCGGCTCCCAAGTCCAGCTAAAAGCTGTTCCATCTGTTGCTTGTCGAATTTCTTGCCGGAACTGGCAGCAGCGCCTTCGAGCCCTTCGAGGACTCGCGCTTTGTCACGCTCCGTTTGGAGTCGTCCGATGAACCACGTGCCGGTATTGGATAGCCCTTTGTAGTCCAAATCGACGGGGTTCTGCGTCGCCAGCACAATTCCGAGGCCATAGGCCCGCGCCTGCTTGAGGAGGGTCAGCAACGGCGCCTTCGACGGGGGATTCGCCACAGGGGGAAAGTATCCGAAGATCTCATCCATATAGAGGATGGCGCGCAGACTAGTTGTCCCCGATTGCCCCCGTATCCAGCCAAGGGTCTGGCTCAAGAGCAAGGTCACAAAAAACATCCGTTCCGCGTCGCTCAAATGCGCGATGGAAAAAATCGCGATCCGCGGTTTGCCTGCCGGATTATGCAACATCTGCCCGACATCCAGCGCCTCTCCTTCGAGCCATGCGGTGAACCCAGGCGCGGCGAGCAGATTATTGAGTTGCATCGCCAATGTGAACCGATCCTTCGAGGGATAGAACGAATCGAGATCGAGCACCCCGACTTTCGACAGCGGTGGCGTCTGGATCTGCTGGATGAGCGAAGCCAGATCAAGGTCCTGTCCCTTTCGCCAGGCTTGGTCCAGGATCGTCGAGAGGAGGATATGTTCGCGACTCTTGATCGGATCAGCCTCCACTCCGATCAAACCGAGCAAACTGGTCGTTGTAGTGCTCACCCGCTCGCGCAGCAATTCCGCATCGTCCAGGATTTCCTGAGATGGCACGGCGAATGACTTCAAGATGGAAACGGGCACCCCCGCATTACTGCCCGGCGTATAGACGATGAACTCGGCCGCATCTTTGAGCTTCTGAATTCGTTCGCCGCTTTGGTTCCAATCGCTCAAACCCTTCTTCCACAACTCTGCCTGCTGCGTCGCATAGTCGCCTGAGGAAAGACCTTTCTTGCGCGCATCGTCTTCGTTGATCCAGGGCGCAAAATCTTCTCCGCGGAGCTGCGGAAACGTGAGCAGCAAGTTCGCCAGATCCCCTTTGGGATCAATTACGATGGCGGGGATGCCGTCGATCGCCGCTTCTTCGAGGAGCCCGAGACAGAGACCGGTCTTGCCGCTGCCGGTCATCCCGACACAGACGGCATGGGTCACTAAATCTTTTGAGTCGTACAGCAGCCATCCCGGCTTCGCCTGCTTGATAGCCGGATCGTAGGGACGTCCGAGATAAAACACGCCGAGCTTTTCGAAATCCTGAGGATTCTCTGGCCCGACGATGGATTTCTGGTGTGGCGTTGGCGAAATTTTACGCGGCATGGGGGACCTCCCCAGAGAGTGGAACAGTTAAGAACGTTCGCGGCGCATTGTATTGCGGAGATCCAGGCACTGCAAGCGTCGTTTCCGATGATGATATCGCGCAATCTGGGGTAGGCGGCCCATTTCACTCGGGATTTCACTAGTGCACTGAACCAAGAGCTCTATGATTAGAGTGTCTCAAGCAAGCATGCGACGGACTGCGCGACCTATTCTGTCAAATCGGGGAGGACCTCATGAGAAGTTTGTGGCTTATTCCCATTGTTCTACTGGCTGGCTGCGGCCCCCATTACACCATTCCGAACTTCGACTCTGACGAGATTGAAAAGGTCGTCTCAAGCGGCCGTTCTCCACAGAGTTGCATAGAGAACCTGAAAGAAGACGCGAACCAATTGAAAGTCAAGGTGAGACTCATCGATATGCACCATGAGGCCGCGTCCGGACCAATCGCTTGGATTTATTCGAACGATTATGTCTGCACCGGAAAGGTGATCAAGTCCAGCTCGGAAGAGCGCAAAGCATTGTAATAGAAGATTCTTGCAAAGGGCGATTCTGGTCACGTTTGACGCGAGGCTTCACGCTCGTACTGCGTCATTGAAGAACAACTTGCTCAACACATAGTGCAGCAGGGTTTCAACGCGAGGTTCTTTGTGCAGACCAGGAAAGCTGGAGGAGGGAGACGCCGGCTCGGCTGCCCATTGCTCAAACGTGAACATTCCGAACCACAATAGGCTGGACTTCCATAACGAGACGGGAGGACGGTGAGGGAAGGTTTCATGACCATGTCGTCCACACAAATAGCACAGGGATCGACTTTCAAAACGATCTCGGAACACGAGCTCGCGCGGCTGATCGTCGAGGCCTTACACTTGGAGGTGGCGCCTCAAGACGTTGATCCTATCGCACCATTGTTCGGAGACGGGCTCGGCTTGGATTCAATCGACATGCTGGAGATCGTGCTGTCAATTTTTAAGAAATATGGGATCGAGCTGCGCTCAGACGATCGCGGGGCTTTCGACTCACTCCGCACCCTCACGGCGCACATTACGCGGCACAACACCAAATGATCCGCATGGTTATTCCCGCAACGAACACCCCCTTCGTCGGTCGGGCCAGCCGCATGTTCCCACACATTTCCGTCGATTCCTTTCCGCTGCTAAGACACACGAGCCTCGAACAATGCGTCGCCAGGCGGAGCGGCGAGACGTTTACGGTCCAGGAATTTCTGGCCTCGGCATGGGCTCTCGCTTCCCATTTGCCGTCCAAACGACATGCCATCAATTTATGCAGGGACCGCTATCATTTTCTGATTGCGTTTGCTGCAACTCTCATCGCCCGGCACATCAGTTTATTGCCCAACTGCCCGGCACTAGAGGTGTTGGCCCAGCTTGCACAGCAATATCCGGAAACCTACATACTCGCGGACCACGACGACGTTCCGTCGGATATTCCCCTGTTTCGCGTCCCCGGCCTCGTCTCGAGCTTCCACCGACGGACCGAGATCCCGGCGATACCTTCCGGGCAGATTGCTGCCATTGTTTTTACGTCGGGAAGCAGTGGATTGCCACGCGCCCATGCAAAGACCTGGGGTTCTCTTGTGAGAGGAGCCCAGGCACTTCAACGTCAGTTCGGCATCGGAGAAGAATGTTCGCGGATAGTGGTCGGTACGGTGCCGGCTCAGCATATGTACGGGCTTGAAACCACTATTATGTTGCCGTTGCAATCCGGTTGGGGCATCCATGCCAGACATCCGACCTTACCGGCCGATATCCGGGAAACGTTAGGGGAAATGCGGCGTCCTGTCTGGCTAATGACGACACCAGTCCACCTGCGGGCCTATGTGGGACAACGGACCGCCTTGCCGTATCTCGAAGGGATTATTTCAGCAACGATGCCGCTTTCCCGCTTGGTTGCGACGAAGGCGGAGCGACTCTGGAACGTGCCAGTCCGCGAGATCTACGGCTGCACTGAAAGCGGGGTGATCGGATCCCGACGGACAACCGCCGCTCACATCTGGACCCTCTGTCCCGGACTTCGGCTATGGCAGGAGGGCGATGCCGTATGGGTGAGCGGGGGGCACGTGCGTCAACCTCTTCGACTTGCCGATCGGATTACAGTGCAAAACCACACACAATTCATGTTGCACGGCCCCTGCCATGATTTAGTCAAAGTGGCGGGAAAGCGTACGTCACTAGCGGCTTTGAATGCGACATTGGCCAGGATCGACGGGGTGGTGGACGGGACCTTCTACCGGCCTCACCCAGGCCGAAGTGCGGACGCTCGATTGACAGCCTTCGTCGTCGCTCCCGGCATCAGAGCGTCCACGATACAAGCGGAATTGAGAAAACGCATCGATCCCTTGTTTCTTCCGCGGCCTTTGCACCTCGTGGAGGCTCTCCCTCGAAACCCAACCGGCAAATTGCCACGGGAACTACTCGAGGCGTTTGCGATGGAGATCGCCTTCCAGCATCGACAACGATGAGGGTGATCGATGACGAAAATCGCCGAGAGATATATTGCCCCCAATCATCCTGCCCGCGCCGGGCACTTCCCTGGTTGTTCCAACCTAGCCGGCGTCTTGCTATTGCGTCTTGCTATTGAGTGAGGCACCGCTGGCAGCCGAACGCCATTTCGGGCTCTCAGCGGCGCTCGCTTGTGGCCCGTCGTCAAATTCATTGCGCCATTACGCCCGAGCGAGCTTTTGCGATCAACAAAGAGAGCGAAGATCGGGACCGACTCGTTTTTTTCTCACGCGCTGAGGCACACTGATTGCCTCTGGAAACTTATTGCCCCACAGCCCATTCATGGCAGATGGGCACTCGCCCTTGTACGGCCTCTTACGGGGTTTGGCCTTTGTATTGGACGGCTTTTCGCGTGCTGGTTTTCCGAATCGTGCAGGACATCGCGCGGATCACAAGAATCGTGACGAAAAAGTTGTTGGTTGGGTAGTTCGAGGCAGCTGCACTCTTGAGCAATCGATGGCGCGGTCTAATCTACGGGATCCTCCTATTTCCTATGGCGTGGGTCACTGGGTAATGGAGCCGCCGCGCCGTCGTGTCCTCATGTTTGCGGAAGCCGTCACCCTGGCCCAATCGCTTGATTCTGCGCGGTACGAAGTCCATCTCGTCTGCGATCCCAGATATCTATCTCTATTTGATGAATTAGGTTTTCCTGTCCACGCTATTCGCTCCATCAACAGCGACGTGTTCCACGATCGCCTTGCTTACGGCAGTCCCCTCTATACCACTACGGAGCTTCGCGAGCACGTACAGGAAGATCTTCGGGTAATGACCGAACGGGAGCCTGACCTAGTGGTCGGAGATTTCCGCTTGTCCCTGTCAGTCAGCGCCCGGCTCTGCGGCATCCCTTACGCCGCGGTGACCAATGCCTATTGGAGTCCCTACGCCCGCCCGCGCTTTCTTGTTCCTGAATTAGCTATGACCAAGCGCTTCGGCTCTCGCATAGCTCAAGGACTATTTAGACTCATACGCCCGCTAGTATTCGCACACCATGCCTATGCATTCAATAAGGTACGCCGGGAGTATGGCCTGCCAGCCGCGGAGTTATAGACTCCCTCACGTTTTTTCAGAGGCGGATCACATCTTGTACGCCGACCTGCCTCAATTGGTTCCGACAATCAATCCACCTTCTCACCACCGTTACATTGGGCCAGTGGTGTGGTCTTTCGGCAAACTGCCCTATTGGTGGTCATCGCTGCGGGACAATGTTCGGACCGCCTATGTCACCATGGGAACGTCCGGAAGAGAAGATTTGGCCCGAATGGTTGCGCACTTACTTGCTTGTATGGGATGGCAAGTTTTGCTGGCCACAGCCGACCATGAGGCCGTCGGCGGCGTGAGAGACGGTGTGTTTGTGGCGAATTACCTGCCCGGCTTTCTGGCTGCAAACAGGGCGAGTCTCGTGATATGCAATGGAGGCAGCGCATCGGTCTACCAAGCTCTATCCGCGGGCACCCCCGTATTAGGAATTCCGATGATCCTTGATCAATATCTGATGATGGATTACATCCGGCGCTTTGAAGCGGGAGAATATATACGGGCCGGTATGGCCACTGCTGATATGGTCACACGAATGGTTCACCTAGTGGTCGAATCCCAGCAATACAAAACCCGGGCCGTTCAACTGAGGAGTCAGATTTTCCGTTACGGAACCGGCGAACGGTTTCAGGCCTGCGTCGACGATATACTACGCAGTCGACCGGCGGTCCTATCGAATCAGCATCCTACGGTTTCAGTCTCATAGCTCGTCGTGATTTGCGTGAAGCGCGGTTCACCTGGAACTCCTCTGACGTCCCACTTCCAAATACGAAACACAGGGGAACCCAGGAGGAAATGCCGTTCAAGCCATGAGATTTCCTCTTTTTATTATGGTTGTGGGGAAACCGGCTGGCCCGTGATTTCCAAATCAGGGACCGACATCCCCATGATCTTATCCACCTGACCGTCCCCGTTTAAATGAATGGTCATTCGATCGCCGACCGACAGGTTCTGTAAAAATTCCGGTTTTCTCAGTTGAAGGTAGATGGACTTGCCTTGATCGGTTCTGAGCAACCCCTTTCCATTCGGCACATCCAGTTCCGACAATGTGCCCGTCACGTCGTACGGTTTCGGCGCATCCGTTTTCCTACTGTAGGTGTCCATTCCACTCGCAGGAGTTGGGCTCCAGTGTGCCGCAAGCGTCAGACACAGGAGGATCCATACCGTCATTGCCCCGCGCCGTGGCGATCGATCATGAGTCGGCATGTTTCCTCCCTATCGTTCAGAGGCAGCATCAGTCGCGCAAGATTGAATGCCTCGAACTGGCTGGCCAGGATGGAGAGGATGACGCCTCTGATCTCGCGGGCCACCTGCTCCACCCTTGTACGCTATACGTCCACCTTCTTTCTTTTTCAATCTCTGCCTCGACCCCCAGAGACGGCCGCAATCGAATCGCTGCCTGAACCGCCTTGCCAGCGTGACAGTCGCGCGGCGCGGCGATTCTCAAATACGACAGGCATTAGTGCGATGTCATGCGCAATTGATGGACCAGAACTCTGGCAACTGTGCTAATCGCCTCTAATTTCCCAATTTGTAATGCAAAACAGGTGAGTTCCAAGGAATAGAAGAGTGCGGCGGGTCAGGCTCTCGTGAGACTTTTCATCCTCTGATTTTTCTGCTCAGTAGAAAAACTCATTGTTGCTCATGTATTTGGAAGCTAGGACAAGATGTCCTGGTCTGGACGGTATGTGCTCGGGCAGCGTCGTGACGGAAATCAACAAGGGGATTGTGTGGAATATTTCAACGCGGGACGACGATCCTTATACGCCGGCCTCTCTTAGCACTTGTCCCGTATAGGAACACTTCGATTTTGCGATGTCTTTCGGCTGTCCTTCGGCCACGATCTCACCGCCTCGATCGCCACCCTCCGGTCCGAGATCGATGACCCAATCGGCATTCTTGATCACATCGAGGTTATGTTCGATCACCAGCACGGTATTCCCCGTCTCGACCAATCGATCCAACACATCCAGTAACCGCTGCACATCGGCGAAATGAAGTCCGGTCGTCGGTTCATCCAAAATATACATCGTCCGTCCGGTCGGACGTTTCGACAGTTCGCGCGAGAGTTTGACTCGTTGTGCCTCACCCCCGGACAGCGTCGTGGCAGACTGGCCAAGTTTCACGTAATGCAACCCGACATCATGCAGCGTGTCGAGCTTCCGCTTGATGAACGGGATATGCTCGAAGAACGCCACGGCATCGTCCACGGTCATATTCAACACATCGGCGATGCTCTTTCCTTTATGGTGAATCTCCATCGTCTCGCGGTTGTACCGTTGGCCCTTGCAGACCTCACAGGTCACATAGACATCCGGCAGAAAATGCATTTCGATCTTGATCAACCCATCGCCCTGGCAAGCCTCACAGCGGCCGCCCTTCACATTGAAACTATAGCGGCCTGGCTTGTAGCCCCGGACACGGGACTCGGGCAGATTGGAGTAGAGATCCCGGATGAAACTGAACAGACCCGTATAGGTCGCAGGATTCGAGCGCGGAGTCCGGCCGATTGGGGACTGGTCGATATCGATCACCTTATCCAGCGCATCGACACCCAGCAGCTCTTTGCACCCATCGATCCTCGGTTTTTTGTGATAGAGCAACTGGGAGAGAGAATGAAACAGGACCTCCAGAACCAGCGTACTCTTTCCGGACCCCGACACGCCGGTCACGCAGGTGAGCAGACCGAGCGGAATCTTGGCGGTCATCCCCTTGAGATTGTGCTTCGTGGCCCCCACGATGGACAACATTCCCTTCGCCTTGCGTTGGCGACGAGGCAGGCTGACCATCTGTGTGCCACGGAGATATCGGCCCGTCAGCGAGTCGGGGCTTCCCATGACTTCTTTCGGCGTGCCTTGGGCAATGACCCGTCCCCCCTGCGTCCCGGCGCCAGGCCCCATATCCAGCAGATGGTCCGCTGCCATCATGGTTTCTGCATCGTGCTCGACCACCACCACTGTGTTGCCCAGGTCGCGCAAGCGCAGCAGGGTCTGGAGCAAGCGCCGATTATCCCGCTGATGGAGCCCAATCGAGGGCTCGTCGAGGATGTAGAGGACGCCGACAAGGCCGGAGCCGATTTGCGTGGCGAGCCTGATGCGTTGGCCTTCTCCACCGGACAAGGTGGCGGCCGCCCGATCCAATGTCAGGTAATCCAGACCGACGTTGACGAGAAACCCGAGCCGCTCACGAATCTCTTTCAAAATGCGATGGGCAATCACCAGTTCGCGCTCGGTGAATTTCAACGAACCGAAGAAGTCTGCAGCGGCTCGCACGGAGAGATGCGTCACCTCGGCGATCGACTGTTTGGCCACCTTGACGGACAGGCTCTCAGGCCGGAGTCTCGCGCCTTTGCAGACCTTGCAGGGTTCCAGCAACGTGAAGTCTTCATCGTCAGTACTGCCGGGCGTCATCGCGTAGCCGATGCCGTCACAGGCCGGACAGGCCCCATGGGGGCTGTTGAACGAAAAGATGCGCGGCGTAATTTCCGGATAACTGACGCCGCAACGGATGCAGGCGAGCTTCTCGCTATAGAGTGAGACTTTCCCGTTGTCCGTCAACACACCGACAAGCCCACCGGCGAGTTTCAACGAGGTCTCCACCGAATCAGCCAACCTTCGTGTCAACGCCTCGCCCGGCTTCATCACCAGGCGATCGACGATGATCTCAATCGTGTGTTTCTTCTGTTTATCGAGCGTGATGTCCTCGCCCAACTCAACCGGCTGACCATCGACCCTGGCCCGGACGTAGCCGGCCCGGCGCATATCGAGGAGCTCTTTTCGATACTCTCCCTTCCTGCCGCGGACGATCGGGGCCAATACCTGAAATTTACTCCCCTCCGGCAGCAGGCCGATGGCATCGACCATCTGCTGCACGGTCTGCGCCGTGATTTCCTCGCCGCACTGAAAGCAGGAGGGGCGTCCGACCCGGGCAAAGAGGAGACGGAGATAGTCGTAAATCTCCGTGACGGTTCCGACCGTGGACCGGGGGTTGTGGCTGGTGCTCTTTTGCTCGATGGATATGGCAGGCGAGAGCCCCTCGATCGAATCGACGTCGGGCTTGCCCATCTGCTCAAGGAACTGGCGGGCATAGGCCGAGAGCGACTCGACATACCGTCGTTGCCCCTCGGCATAGATCGTGTCGAAGGCCAGCGACGACTTGCCCGAGCCGCTCAGTCCCGTGATCACGACGAGCTGGTCGCGTGGGATCGTCACGTCGATGTTCTTGAGGTTGTGCTCCCGCGCCCCTTTAATGATGATCGAGTTATGCATCAGGGCGGGATTATACCATTCAATCCCAATCCTTGACACTATCTCATCATACGTCTAGTATACGTACGATTCAAAACGAGGACAGCATGCCAAAGACCGCGTTGAGAAAAGAGAAATGGACGCTCTCGTTCGACCCGGCGCTGAAAAGCGCCGTCGTCAAGGCAGCCAAGCGCAAGGGAGTTTATCCTGTGACCCTGCTCGAAAATCTCGTGAGGGAAAAATTCAACCCGTACGGACATACGGACGTGGATGATAGCGCCGCCTATGTGACCGCACTTCGGAAGCAGGGCCGAAGACAGTCTGATGATGCGTTCCTGGACGAGATTGAAGCATGGCAAAAATCTCGGTCCTCGTAGACACCGACATCTTCATCGATTATTTCAACACAAGCCGGTTCCACGCTCTTTTCGATTCCAACCGCTTTACCGTCTACTATTCCATCATCACGAAAAAGGAACTGCTGACCAAGCACGGGCTCCGCGATTCTGAACGGGAATCGATCCAGGCGGAACTCAGTCGATGCAGGCTCATTCCTCTCTCCGATTCTATTACCGCGCGATACTCCGATCTTCGCCGCCGCTTCCCTGCACTCGACAAAGGCGACGCCCTCATCGCCGCCACGGCACTCGTCAAGCGCCTTCCTCTGATGACACGAAACAAGCGGCACTTTCAGATGGTAATCGGCCTGACGTTATTTGGGGAGTAAGCGCCTTCCCTACCCCGTCAGACAGGAACCGCGACGGACCGATCGATAGAGTTTCGGCGTCGGCGCGCTTGGAATGATGCTCCGGCATAGTGTTGATGATGGAGCCGCTCATAGGCGATGGATGCTGACGCACGTTATACGGCCACAGCGCTACCGCCGCCGTGGTGTACGTGGACGGGGGACCTTCGAGCGCTTCTCCCCATCGAGTCATGAACGTGGTCACGAAGGTTTGGCTCTCTTTCGGTTCAGCCGCCAGCCTGGCCATTGCCAAGGCGACGCACAGCGCAATGTGGTACCCCTCCGACCGGGATGCGACCGCCCGGCGGTAGGCGGGATGGGCTTGGTTGATCACGACAGCGGACTTGATCAACCGCCCCAGCTCCGGATCGCCGGGGTGCGATTCAACACGAAGCTCAAGGCCATAGCGCATGAGGCGCGAGCGGAGTGGCTTCCCCCGCGCCGGCATACCACCCGGCAAGGTCGGTCTTGGACCGGACGTCTCATGGTCTTGCTGCGGCGGGCACTCCGGTTCTTGCGGGAGTGGCGGTTCAGCTGGAGTATCGCCGCTCTGATCGGTCTGTGTCGACACCGATGCAGTCACAAAGGCTTGCCCTTCCCAGTTTTTCCCACGAGGCCCGAGCGGCAAGTGTTTTTGCCCTCCGGCTTTCCGCTCGACGAGCGAAGCCAGCAACGGAAACTCTTCGGACAATTCTCCCAGCACTTGTTCGAGATCGCGCTCCAGCGGTCTGATCGACCGTCGCCTCACACGTCGGTCGGCTCGCGCGTGTCTCCCCATTCGGCCAGCTGGTGCGACACCGCTTCTTGAATCGCCTTCCGGTGCGCCAGGAACAAGGCACCCCGCGCCCCGACCCGGACAAAATCCCCCTCGTTGAGCGTGAGCGAGGCGGCGAGATCCGGAGCCTCGATCATGCCTCCGACGCGGTCCGGGGTGGAGGGTGTCAGGCCGAGCCAGTCCCATCCCCGCTTAATGACCTTTCCGAAGGTGCTGACGGCAATCCCTTGCGCCTCTTCCGCGAGGGGCGTCTCGGCACGATTGAGATAGCCAAGCACGCTCTGCTTTCGTTTCCGGGCAAGATACACGGCGAGCCGGGCCATCTCACCCTCTCGGCACGGCTCCTTTCTCAACAGCGACCATTCACAGTCATGGCAATCCCTTCAGGGTACTGCCCGCGTAGAATCTCATCGAACCCAGGATCGAGCAACGGTCGATAGCAGCGGCGCAGCGTGGCTTCAATGAAGCCCGCGTCGAGCAAGGGCGACAGGCCGTTCTGAAGCTTCAGCTTGACCGCCGTGCTCCGGTCCCCCACCAATCCTAATGGGGGCATCCATTTCCATGGGGCCTTGTGCCGCCCCGCCAGAAACCATCGCGTGGCGATATGTTGCGCCTGCCGCCTGGTTTCAGTGATTACCTCTTCGCAAATTAAGAGGCTCAGCTTAATACCGACTCCGGCAAAGCCGATTCCCTGCCCGCGCTGCTTGGCACTGGTTGCCAAGTCGTGATAACGGATCAGATCCTTTCGATGCATCCCCGCACCGTCATCGACCACGATCAGGTTCGTCCGTGCGGTCTCGGGAATGAACCGGATATGGCGTGCACCCGAGTCCAAGCTGTTGGCGACAATCTCTGTGATGATCGTCTCTTCCAACGCACCGGGATACGCATCGCGGAGATCTTCGAGCAAGTGAAGCAGATCGACCCTGGTTTCTCCCATGGAGCATGCTCCTTTTGTTGGACTTCTGTGCGAAGAATCGTACCGCGAACGAGGAAAGTCAAGACTCGGGCTTTCGTCGGACCCGCCGCACTCGGCCTTGACAATGATCGAAAGCCGGTGCTACCACGCTCTCATGGTGCATGTGGATACACCACCCGTTGAGAAGGGGACCGACTCCTCGGAGAACCCGCTCGCCGTCTCGACCTGGTCGGGTCAAGCACGGGAACAGGCGGTTCAGCGGATGTTCACCGCGATCGCTCGCGTCTACGATCTCAACAACACGCTCCTGAGTTTTGGACTGCACCATCGGTGGAAGAAAATTACCGCCTCATATGTGCCGATCACGACAGAAGGACTCGCACTCGACGTCGGAGCCGGCACAGCCGATCTTGCGCTCTTGATCGAACCGCGCATGGGAACCAACGGTCGCGTCATTGCCTCCGACCTGAACCACGCCATGCTCGTCGAGGGACTAAAAAAAGTCACACGTCGGGGCCTGGGACAGAAGATCACCTGTCTCGAAGCCAACGCCGAACATCTGGGATTTCCCGATGGGACCTTCCATGCCGTGACCACGGGATTTTGCATGAGGAACGTCGGCAATCTTCGGCAAGCGATCACAGAAATTCACCGTATTTTACAACCGGGTGGGCGGTTTGTGTGCCTGGAGTTTTCCCGACCAATCTTTGGGTGGCTGCGAGCGCTGTACGATTGGTACTCGTTCCGGCTTCTTCCCTGGATTGGGACGAAAGTGGCGCATGACACGACCGGCGTCTACGAATATCTTCCTGCCTCCATTCGGAATTTCCCGGACCAGGAACGGTTGAAACAGGTGCTCCTCGACGCAGGCTTTCGGCAGGTGACATATCGCAACCTGACCGGGGGGATCGTGGCGATCCATGTAGCAACGAAGTAGGCGAGAGGCACGAGGCTAGCGGCAATGGGCAGGATATTTCCGCTCTTACCTCTAGCCACTTGCCCCGAGCCCCGAGCCAAAAAAATGAATTCTATTTTATATATTTTCCTCCCCTGCAAGAAGGTCTACCCCATTGGTGTGACCTATCTCGCTGATTTTATTCATCGACGCAAGCCAGACGTGCGGCAGCGCATCCTCGATCTGTCCCTCTTTCCCGAAGCCCAACGAAGCCGCGCGGTTCGCGATGCAGCAACCGCGTTCAAGCCGGACCTCATCTGTTTCTCCTGGCGCGACATTCAGATCTTTTCCCCGCATGAGGGAGACTCCTCGCTGGAACATGCGTTTAACTTTTACTTTGCGAGCAACCCCTTCAAGCGGGTCGTCGCCTCGTTTGCGGGATTACAACAGCTCTACCGCTACTACAGTCATATCCGGGCGGCACTTTCCTATCCTTGGTTGATCGCGAAAGAGTTCCCAAAGGCACAGATCATGATCGGCGGGGGGGCTTTTACCGCCTTTGCCGATCAACTCATCCAGAAACTCCCGGAAGGCACCATCGGGATTCTTGGGGAAGGTGAAGACGCCATCCTCAAGGTGATCGAAGGCCAGTCGCTGGAGAACGAGCGCTACATCCTCCGGGAGGGAAAAACCATTCGAAAGGGCCAGCAGGGCGCACCGGCTCTCCTTGATGCGCTCACCGTCGATTTGCCCTACTTGACCTCGATCTTCCCGCAATATCGGGAGTACCTGGATGAATCCATCGGGGTCCAGTCGAAACGAGGTTGCCCCTACGACTGCGCCTTCTGCCTCTATCCTTACATTGAAGGAAAGCGGGTGCGCTATCGACCCCCCTCCATGGTCGTCAAGGATATCTCCCAGCATTACCATCAATGGGGAGCCAGGCGTTTCTGGTTCACGGATGCCCAGTTCATTACCGGAAAAGAAGCCTATCCCCAATGCATCGAGATCCTTGAACGGATTCTCGCCGAGAAGTTGGAGATCGAGTGGTCCGGCTACATTCGGACGTCGCTGATCACCCCGGAGCTGGCAAAGCTCATGGTCCGGTCCGGCGTCGGCGATCTCGAGGTCGCCATTACGTCAGGTTCTCAAGAGGTGCTGAACAACCTCCACATGGGATTCAAGCTTGAGCGGCTGTATGACGGCTGTCGCTATCTGGCAGAGGCGGGATTCAAGGGGAAGGTCATCCTCAACTATTCGCTGAATTCCCCGAAGGAAACTGAGGAGTCCTTGCTCCAAAGCGTGGAGTCCTACAAGGTGGTCGCTTCGATCCTGGGTGAGGAGCGTGTGTTCCCTCTCATGTTCTTTTTAGGAATTCAGCCGAATACCGATTTGGAACAACGGCTCTTAGAAGAGGGGTACCTGTCGGCCGGCTATAACCCTCTGATGCTGACCCCGACGAGTATCAGAAAGCTCCTCTACAATCCGGCGCCGCTGAACTCGTTCATCGCCAAGGCCTGTCTCCGGGCCTGGGAACGGAAAGAGGGAAGCCGGGATCCAAGGAAGTGGACGGGATCCCTTTCCCAAGCTCCAAAAAAATCAGGCCCCTATGCCGACAAGAGCTTGATCCGAGGAATCGAAGGGAACTCCGGACGTGATGCCCTCCTGTCCCTGGAAGAAATACTCCGATCACGGAAGTCCATCGTCAATCGTCAATCGTCAGTCGGAGCGGAACCGTCCAAGATATAAACGAGTTCCGTTTCTCAAAAGACGGCAGTGGTTCGTTTTCTGTGACTGTTGACGGCTGACCATCCCCCCTTGCTTGATGTTTGACGCTTTCCATCCTTCTTGCATTCCAATTCTGGCCGGTGCTATCATGCGCGTTCTTTGAGGCTGGGGAAGTACGTCAACCGTTTGTAAATTTTGAGAATTACTCTCGGTCACCCCGGCCTGGGGGGTATCTTGAGGAGACCACTCGATGTATAAGACGATCTATGTCCCAGTCGATAACTCCGACCATTCCAATACAGCCGTCGACGTCGGTGTTCACTTCGCCAAAGCCTTTGGTTCCAAGATCGTGGGTAGCCACGTCTATGCGGCCAAAATGCATGACAAACGCTTCAAACAGATGGAAGCGGGCTTGCCCGAAGAGTACCACGACGAAAAAGAACTCGACCGTCAGCGCCAAATCCACGATTCACTGATTACCCGTGGTCTCCAGATCATCACTGACTCCTACCTGGACTACGTCGATAAGAAATGTGCGGAAAACAACCTGCCGATCGAGCGCCGCTCGCTTGAAGGCCGGAACTGGAAGGTGCTGGCCGAAGACATCAATACCAATGCCTACGACCTGGTGATCATGGGCGCTCTGGGTGTCGGCGCGGTGAAGGACAGCGTGATCGGCAGCAATACCGAGCGCGTGCTTCGTCGCGTGCGGAATTCGGACATGCTGATCATCAAGCAAACCCAGCCCATGACCGGCGGGAGAATCGTGGTCGCGGTGGACGGCAGTCCCTACTCCTTCGGTGGACTCATGACCGGCCTGGCACTGGGCAAGGCCTTCAACATGCCGGTCGAAGCCATCTCGGCGTTCGACCCCTATTTCCACTATGCCGCCTTCCATAGCATCTCCGGTGTCCTCAACGAGGAAGCCGGCAAGGTATTCCGATTCAAGGAGCAGGAAAAGCTCCATGAAGAAATCATCGACAGTGGCCTCGCGAAGATCTACCAGTCGCACCTCGACATCTGCCGCGAGATCGCTCAGGCCGAGCAAACCGACGTCAAAACCACCCTGCTGGACGGCAAGGCCTTCGAGAAGATCATTCAATACGTGCGCAAGGATATCCCGGCCTTGCTCATCGTCGGGCGGATCGGCGTGCACAGCGACGAGGATATGGACATCGGCAGCAACACGGAAAATCTCTTGCGGTCCGCGCCCTGCAATATCCTGGTTTCGAACCGGAAATACGTGCCGCCGATCGATACGCTGGCGGAATACACCATCGCCTGGACGGAGGAAGCCCTCCGCCGGATGGAAAAAATCCCGATCTTCGCCAGAGGCGTAGCCAAGACGGCCATTCACCGTTATGCCATCGAAAAGGGCCACACCATCATCAGCAACACGGTGGTCGATACGGCCGTGGGACACATCCTGCCCAAGGGCGCGATGGACGCCATGCGCGCGCTGGGTGGTAGCCTGGATGCCGCAGGTATCGATCGCGACAAAATGCAGGCTGACGAGTCCGTGGCGAAGGATCTGATGGGCTCGACGCTCAGCGGCATGATGACCGAGATCGTGGAAGAAAAGCCGAAAGTCAGTGCGGACACTCAAGCCTATCTGGATCGGATGACGCAAAATTACTTCGTCTGCGACGGCTGCGGCTATATCGGCAAGGGCGAGACGCCCGTGAAGTGCCCCGTCTGTGCCGCAGAAGGCGACCGCTTCAAATTGGTCGACAAGACGATCTTCGAAGCAGCGGCGAACGCCGAAGGGGCGATCGAAACCGACCTGGCCTACGATGACGTCCCCATGCAATGGACGAAAGACGCCAAAGAAGGAATCCGGGCAGTCCCAGCTGGCTTCCAACGCCGGCGCGCCAAGGCCAAGATCGAGAAGACCGCTCGCAAACTCGGCATGACCACGATCACGCTGGAGTATGCCGCGCCCATGATTCAGGAGGCGGCCTCAGAAGACTACACCCCCATCTTCGCGAACAAGGGGACCGGCGCCTCGACTGAAGCCCAGGCTACCGTGGCCGCTGCAACGAACGGCACCGACAGCGCGACCGACTCGCACGAGAACGGTCACGGGAATGGGAACAGCCACGTGACGGAACCTGCCTCTCCCTATACCTGGACGCCGGAGGCTCAGTCACGGCTCGAACGGGCTCCTGAAGGGTTCATGCGCGAGTGTACCCGTGCCCTCATCGAGAAACATGCCGATAAGATCGGCGTCATGGTCATCACGGCCGAAGTGGCCCACGAGGGTATCGAGCAGGCCAAGGACTACATGGCGGAAGCCATGAAGACCGGCAACCTCAAAGACATGATCGCAAACCTGACTGGCTCGTCAAAATCCGGGGCCAGCCACTGATGGGACGGTCGCTGCCGGTCCTCAATTTCCCGGCGCTGGCGGGAACGCTCGGCTCCATCCAGCAACAGGTGACGCAGTTCTTTACTCCGTCATCCACCGCTCCTGCGCCACACGACGGCCGAACCGTCGACGACTTCAAGCCCTATCTCATCGCGCTGAACCTCACGAAGCGTTGCAATCTCAAATGCGACCATTGCTATCTCGACGCGACGACGAAGTCCGCCGGCGGAGACGACGAACTCTCGACCGAAGAATGCTACAAGCTCATCGATCAGATTGCCCAGGTCAACAAGGGCTGCCTCCTCGTGATCACGGGCGGCGAACCGCTCGTCCGTCCCGACATCCTCGACATCGCGCGCCACGCCGTAAAGCTCGGCTTCATGGTGGTGTTCGGGACTAACGGGATGTTGATCGATGACCGGATGGCGAAGGACCTGGTCGAGATCGGCGTGATGGGCATGGGCATCAGTATCGATTCGCTCGATCCTCAGAAACACAATCGCTTTCGTGGCGTGCCAGGTGCGTGGGAAGCCGCACTCGCCGGCATCGAGGCCTGCAAGCGGAACGGGTTGGCCTTCCAAGTACACTTCAGCGCGCAACCCATGAATTATCAGGAACTGCCTGAGGTGATCGATTGGGCGCACCAGCTTGGCGCCAAGGTGCTCAATGTCTTTTTCATGGTCTGTACCGGCCGCGGCGAAGAACTTACCGATATCACCCCGACACAGTACGAAGAAGTGCTCGGCTACCTCGTGAACTGTCAGGATAATTACAAGGGTATGCTCGTCCGGGCCCGCTGTGCCCCGCACTTCAAACGGCTCGCATACGAGAAGGATCCAAACTCCCCTATTACTAAAGCGACAGGTTACATGGGCGGTGGCTGCCTCGCCGGCACGAATTACGCCCGTGTCACCCCCAATGGGGAGTTGACCCCTTGCCCCTATATGCCGCTATCAGCCGGGAATATCCGCGAGACGAGCTTCGTCGATTTGTGGGAAAAGTCCGACGTCTTCAATTCCTTCCGCTACCCGCAACTCAAAGGTAAATGCGGTGATTGCGAATACACGGACATCTGCGGCGGCTGCCGGGCGCGCCCCTACGTCGATCACGGCGACTGGCTGGACGAAGATCAATGGTGTCTGTACACGCCGAAGGGTGGCGAGAAAATCAAGGTCGCCTTTAACACGCCTGAAGAAAGCGACGTGGCGTGGGATGCGGACTCGGAAATCCGACTCAACCGGATTCCCTATTTCTTGCGCGCCATGGTGAAAAAGGGCGTGGAAAAGCACGCGCGCGAAAATAGCATCCCCCTGATTACGATCGAGTTGATGGAAGAACTCCGCAAGAAACGATTCGGCAACGATGCACCGATGTTCAGGCCATCGCGTGATGAGTGATCAGTGATGCGTGATGAGTTAAGAAAAGTTGATCCCGCCCGCACTGGTTCTTCGTGTACACCTCATCACCTATCACCCATCACCCATCACAAGTTGTAAAAATGGACGCCCTCCAAAGCCTCGTCACAGACCTCAATACGCTGATCCCGATCATCAATCATTGGTTCCACTTGTTGGCTGCGGTCATCTGGATCGGCGGGCTCGCCTTTCTCGTCATGGCAGTGACCCCGGGGTTGAAGAAAGCGGTCGCCAAGGAACAGATCAAGCCGATCACCGATGTGTTCTATCAGCATTACAAGAAGGTCGCGGGCATCCTGCTCATCGTCCTGTTGTTTACCGGAGGCGTCAACTTCCACTATGTCAATCAGGTCATCACTTCGCAAACCGGTAGCGGGATCCAGTACCATGCGAAATATCTCACCGTCTTCTTTATCAAGCTGTTTCTCGTCCTCTGCCTTCTCACGCTCTTCCTTTATACTGTGCTCTTCAAGTCCGATGACGCAGCAGAAAGCGAAGAAGAAACTTATGAAGCGATCCCCTTCCAACGAGCCGCGCTTTGGATCGGCTTCTTTATCATCCTCTGTGCCGCCGCGATGAAACACCTCCACCAGTAGTTCGTCAACGATCTCCACCTCTTTGGGTTTTTTAGCCGTCAGACTTCCATTGAGCCCTGTATCTCTACTATTCGGGATAGTACTAAATCAGATACACCGCTACCCCATAACCTCACTCTCTAAATTCACTTAGCAAACCTCGCTTACCCAACTACTTACGTCGTCGACTTCTGTGAATTCTCTCAGAGAAGAGTCTGGTACGAGGGTTGCTGTAGTCGGGTATCACTCAATATGAATTGTATCAATTCGATAATCACAAACTGGATGTTTCATGGCGAAGCAAAATGCCGGTGGACCCCACCCAAAAAGTTAAGCCTGTCAGGCAGGTGGGACTACCTCTGGATTGTGCCCATCCGGAGCCATTCTATCGCCACACGCTTCGCCATTTTGGCCGCGTCGTGCCTCACAGCAGCGGCGCGGCCCTTTAGTCTGGCAAGAAAGTCGTAGACAAGAAATTTGACTATCATCTGGAGACCGGACTGCGTCATTTCCAAACAACCTTGAGAGGTATCCAATGTCACCAACCGATCAGGCGACTCCGAATAACTCAATCAAGAACGAGCGGCGAGCGGACGCAAGTCCCTCTTCCAAGCCGAACAAGGCCGGACGACAACAATCTCGTGCTGTACGGCTCACCGTCAGTCTCCCGGGTGATCTCGTCGAACGTCTGCGCGATGCGGTCTATTGGAGTCCTAATCTAACGCTCGCCTGGCTGATCGCTCAGTCCCTACGAGCTTCTTTGTCGGATCTTGAAACATCACGGCAGGGTCCCTTCCCGAAACGAATGATGGCACTCCGCGCTGGACGACCTCGATTGGTCGGTCAGTCAATGAAGGTGCATTTTCGCCCCAAGCCCATCGCAAATGGTACAGCTCGTCAAGCCGAGAGCGGCACTCAGGCCACCCTCGGCTCGCAATCCTCGATCGAGTGATGGCTGACGATTGGATGGTTTTTCCGTTGAACAAGACATCTTCCTCAAGGTCTCTAAAGATTCTCGATGCAAGTTGCCCTGCCTCCTCTCTTACAGAGGGTCCCATCAATCTTCCTGCTCATCCGACCATCTTAATTGTCGACGACGACATCGACATCCTGACTGCACTACACGATCTCATTGAACACGAAGGTTTTCGCGTGACCGAAGTTTCAACCTGTCTCGATGCGCTGGTCCAGGCGAGGACTGTCAGCTTTGTCGCGGTTTTGCTCGATATTGGATTACCCGATGGAGACGGACTCACTGTGCTCGAGACACTCCAGACAACTGCGCCCTTTCTTCCTGTAATCATTCTCACTGCCTTTACATCGCAGGCATACCGCGCGAGGTCTTTGTCCAGTGGCGCATTCTCCTGCCTCACCAAGCCTTACAACCGCGATGAGCTACGCGCAGTGTTACGACGGGCAGTGAAGGTAAGTCAGTCGCCAATGCTTTCAGATAACTAGCAGGAGGCTCAAAACGCCAGCTTTTTTGAATCCTGCGAGAATGTTCCAGCCCATATTGGACTTGCCGATCGCCGGAGTCGGGTAAATAGTTGTCTTCACAGACCAATAGTCTCTGCTCGACAACGCAACGCGATTTGCGCCTATCCAAACTGAAGAAAATTCTGAGTATTGGATCAGCGCTATGATCGAGGTCGCCTGGACGCCGTAAAGGCCTGTTTGAGGACCGTGCGGAGGCCGAAGTAGGCAAAGGAGTCTTTGAGGTTGGAGTATAGTCGCTTGAAGGTTCCCATGTCCGGATTGGTCACGTATTCCATCGTTAAGGCGATGCGTTCTTCCCCTTCACCCAATGGCGTCACCGCATGCCAGAGCTTATCTCCGTTGAAGATCACGAGATCGCCCGGTTCTGTGATCAATTCCAAGCGCCGAGGGGATTTCGCCGGATCATCCTTAAACAGCTCGCAGACCAGTTTGCATTGCGTAGACTTATCGACGAGTCCCATCAGAATGGTATAGCGAGCCCCCTTGTAGTAGGACGTGTCGTAGTGAAACCCGATATGATCCCCCGGTTCCGTATAGTAATACAGCGCGCAGGCATGGGGGTCGTTCACAGGGCACTGACTCAGCTTTGCCTTCACCAGACGGCTCAGGAATTCGATGAAGGCCCCGGATCGGTACAGATCGAGAAAGCGAGGGGCCTTCTCCATCACCGTGAAGTAACTCACGCTGCCGCCCTTTTTGTGGCCGGGGATGTAGTTGCGATTCAGTCCGCTTTTTACCCCTTGCGCTTGAGGAACGAGAAACGTTTCCACTACAGATCGATCTAGAAATTGTGGGACAAACAGGAACTCGTTCTGGTCCCAATACTCGCGAGAGAGCCGGTCGACGTCCAGCCGCGCGACGGCCTGATCCATCGCCTCCGCCATGCTGATTGTCTGACTTGCCACAGCTGTTGATCCTCCCAGTTGTCCTGCCAAGAGTCATCGATCAACGGTCATTGGTCACTCGAAAAGCAGGAACTTCACCACCACTGACTTTTGACTCATGACCATTGACATCCCTCCCTATGGCCCATTCAGCACCGGAGCCTTTACCACCTCAACATCGGCCGGCAACTTCAGATCGAAAAGTGAATCGCCGAGACCCATGTTGGATTGGAGCGACGAAAACTCAAAACTCGCGACATTGCCGCTGACTTCGTAGAGAGAGATCGTTCGAATGAAGAACGTTTTGGGAAAGACTTCCAGCACGATCCGTTGTAACGATTTCCCCGCCTCACCTTCACGTGACTTAGGGAGCAGGGTAAGCAACCTGATTCCTCCCGCGCCACGTCCTACCCCCGGGGTCGGCTCAATGTCGAACGACTCCTCCAACTTGGCCGCCCCTTGCAAGAGCTCCAACGGGGCCTTGGAGGCTGCCATTTGCGTGAGCTTCCCTACCAATACTTGTTTGTGCTCAGGCACATACACCTTCACATCATCCCGATTGACATAGATGTCCTCGACCGATGGCTCGAGATAATTCCACCGTAACCGACCCGGCTTCTTGATATAGACCTTTCCCGAAGACGTCACGGGCCGTTCGAACCCCTCGATCGTGGTCTTCTGCGCAAAGTCCGCCTGAAGATCTTTCGTTTTCTCATACCTCGCCTGGAGCTGCTTGACCACCTCACGCACTTCCTTCAATGCTTTCTCGTCGCTCTCTTCTCCAGCGGAGAAGACCATGGGTACCATTAAGAACCCACAGAGAATGCTGCAGAGAGAAGACCAGACAACCATTCCGATTCGTACGTTCAAATTCATCTTCTTCAATTGTCCCTTCCCCTATAAGGGAGTGGCCAGGCTATCCCTCACTGCGCGCATCGAGCGACCACCGCTTTATCGTGGGGGCTCTGCGAGCAAGAAGGATGGTCTGGCCGCTCCCTTCTCGTCATTCTGAGCGTGCGCGGTACGCGCGCGCACGGAGAGCGCCTTAGCGACCCCGTACAATCTCATACCTCCTCCTCTGCTCCCACCGGCCCGCGCCGCCCAACGACCTCTCTTCGTCCATCGCGACCAGCCGAGCCTACGAGGCCATCTGTTTCCATCTGCTCGATCATCCGAGCCGCCCGAGGATAGCCCACCCGCAACCGACGCTGAATCAACGACGCAGAAGCTTGCCCGGTGGAGAGGACCAATTCCTTCGCCTGCTCGTACACTTCGTCCAGCGCCTCTTCCTCTTTTGCCTCTTCCTGTTTCAATGCGATCTGCAGTTCTTGATTGTAGGCGGGCTTTGCTTGGTCCTTCACGAACTCGACCACGCGGCGTACATCATCATCCGACACAAAGGATCCGTGTCCCCGCATCAGACGTCCGGTTCCCGAAGCCATATAGAGCATGTCACCACGGCCAAGGAGCGCTTCCGCACCGTTCGCATCCAGAATGGTCCGAGAATCGGTTTTTGATGACACCTGAAAGGCAATGCGGGCCGGGAAGTTCGCCTTGATCAAACCGGTCAACACGTCGACCGACGGACGTTGCGTCGCGAGCACGAGATGGATGCCAGAAGCACGGGCCATTTGCGCCAAACGCGCGATCTTATCTTCGACCTCCTTTGGCGCCACCATCATCAAGTCTGCCAGTTCATCGATCATCACTACGATGTACGGCAAGGGCTCAGGCGGAGTCGGCGGCGGCAAGAATGATCCGGGGCTGCCATCGGGAAGCGCCGTCTCTCCCGCAGAAAGCCGCTCCTCTTCAGAGAGAAATTGAATGGGCAATTCCGGCTGGTCGAGCTTGGCCGCTGACTCCGCCTCCAGAACGCCCTGTCCCCCTGCGACCTTGCGATTGTAGGCATCAATGTTTCGCACCCCTGACTCAGAAAGCAATTTGTAGCGCCGCTCCATTTCCGCTACGACCCAACTGAGCCCTCGCGCCGCTGACTTCGCGTCGGTGATGACCGGCCTTAACAGGTGAGGAATGCCGTCGTACGTTTGGAATTCGAGCATCTTGGGATCGATCAGGAGCAGCTTGACCTCATCGGGCCGCGCTGAAAACAGCAGGCTCAGAAGCATCGTATTGAGGCTGACGCTTTTCCCTGCTCCAGTAGCCCCCGCAACCAGCAAGTGCGGCATCGTTTTCAGATCGGTGATCAAGGGGGAGCCGAAAATGTCTTTCCCCAAGGCCAGGCTCAGCTTCGACTTGGCGCGAGAAAATGCCTCACTCGTCATCACTTCCTTCATCGAGACCGTCTCGCGGTAGAGGTTCGGCACCTCGATCCCGACGACGGATTTTCCTGGAATCGGCGCGACGATCCGCAGACTGATTGCCTTCAGTGCCAATGCCAGGTCGTCGGCCAGGTTCACTATGCGCGCGACTTTCGTCCCCGGAGCCGGCTCGAACTCGTACATTGTTACGACCGGTCCGGGACGAACTTCCGTTACCTTCCCGGCAATGCCAAAACTTAATAAGGCGCGGGTCAGCACATCGGATTGCGCCTTGATTTCTTCTTCCGTGACACGCCCCAGCGGACCTGAAGGTTCGCTCAACAGCACGGCCGGATCCGGCAAGACATAGTCTCCCGCCTTCGCTTGGACGACGAAGACCTGTTGGTCTGACTCGGATACATCCGGCTCAGCCGGCTCGGAAGTCGGTCGTCGTGACGGCTGAATGACCGGCCAATCCAATTCCGGCTCTGCTGCCTCCTGAGGAAGGACCTCCTCGATCACTGTGCGGATGGATTTCGACGATTTCTGTTTGGTTTTCCGAGAAGATTCGGGAACGGAGTCCTCTTCCGATCGTTCAGGAATCCATGAGCGAACCCTAGTGAACAGCCGATCGCTCCAACCTGGGAGCCGCTGAGCAACCTCCGACAGAGAGATAGGCGTCGTAAAGAGAAGCGAGACCAACAGCCCCGCCATGATCAGAATATGGGCGCCGGTACTCGCAAAATAAGCGCGTAAGCTCTCTGCCAACACTTGCCCGAAGAGGCCCCCCGCCATTCCTCGATAAATGAGACCGCTTGAGACGGTCGGCACCGCAATGACTTCAAGATGGAGAAAGCCGCTGAAAAACAGCAAGGCAGCCACCGAGGCGCCGGCGTTCCGCAGACGGATCGACAGGTCACTTTGAGTGAAACAACGGATGCCCATCAAACCAAGCAGAACAGGAAAGAGATAGGCTGCGCCACCGATCAATGAAAAGAGCGTCGACGCGAAGAAAACCCCGGCAGATCCGATGAGGTTACGTGAAGAAGGCGAACCGGTAGTCGCTGACCCTACCGTGGAATTCAGTCCATTAGGCACGAAGGAAACGAGACTGAGGAGCGTGAGTAGGCTCAACGCGATCAGGACGACTCCGATCACTTCTCGTTTAATGTGTGAGGGAGGGGAAGCGGCGCGGCGGGCCTCGCCCCGCTTGGCCGAAGTGGTGACAGCCATGATCGCGATGCTAGCACAGAGAATCCGTCATTTCAAACGAGAGTCGGCCGAAGCGAACCACTCCGTGGTGTTTTCACGCCCTCAATTGAACGCGGCAGCAAGACGAAGGAAGTCTTCGACCGACAATGTCTCGGCCCGGCGAGTCGGAGCAATGTCCAATCGGTGTAATGTCTCGGCAACGTGAAGAGGTTCGTACTTTTCATCTCGCAAAGAATTGACGAGCGTCTTTCTTCGATGCGCAAAGGCCGCCTTCACGACCGAGCGAAATGCGACTTCTTCCTGTTGGCTGAGCCTGGTTTGTTCTTTCGTGCGCAGAAGCACCACCGCCGAGGCGACCTCCGGCTTCGGGCGGAAACACTGGGCTGAAACACGAAACGATTTGGTAATGTCGGCTGCGTACTGGGCCATCACGGAAAGGACGCCGTAGTCGGACCCGCCTGGCTTTGCCACCAATCGATCGGCTACTTCGGCCTGGAGCATGAGCACCATGCGGGGGAACCGGCCACGCTGGTCGAGTAGTCTGAAGAGCAACGGGGTTGAAATGTAGTAAGGCAGATTGGCGACGACGACCGTCCCCGGAGGCAGACGCTCGACTGGATAGACCAGTGCATCTTCACAGACGAGCTCCACATTCGGCAACTCCGCCTGCCTGGTTTGGAGATAAGCATGGAGCTGTGGGTCCACTTCAACCGCCGTGACATGACCGGCCGCCAGGCACAGCGCCTCTGTGAGGATGCCGCGACCTGGGCCAATTTCCAACACGCGGTCGTGGGGGCCCAATTCCGCCAATGCGACAATTTTGCGCACGATGTTGGGATCGATCAGGAAGTTTTGACCGAGCCGTTTGTTTGGCAGCGGGAGACCGGGGATCGACACCGGTCAATTCCCGCCGGAAGGGCGAGAAGCGGCTTGCGCCAGTTGTTTCGCCAGATTGGTAAGCGGGGCTCTGAAATAGTCGATGAGGTCGGTAAACTCTTCCACCAAGTCGTTGGTAAAAGAGGGTCCCGGCTGCAAGGCGGCAAATTTCTGCCCTTCTTTCTGGCCCACGGATTCAGTGATGATCGCAATCGTCCTGGCTTTCCATTTTGCCACTCGTTCGACCCCGGCGACAGTATTGAGCGTCTCCATGGTCTCTTGGAAAATCGTGTCCAATTCCTTCAACTGCTGCTGCACTAGATCAACCCCTCGCTTCGTATCGTCGGTCATCTGGCCCCCTTCTTTCCTAATGAGACGGACATTGCAGTCGATCGACGCTGGGCTAACATGGCTGCCAGCGTGATCGCCTCGAGCAGACTGCCAGGGTCTGCGATGCCCTTCCCCACAATATCAAACGCCGTCCCGTGATCGACTGAGGTACGAATAATCGGCAATCCCACCGTCAGGTTCACACAGGAGCCGAACGCGACTAGTTTCAACGGAATCAACCCCTGGTCGTGATACAAGGCCACCACTCCATCGTAATCACCCCTGGCCGCCTTGCCAAACAACGTATCAGCCGGCAAGGGATCGCTGGCACGGATCCCCTGAGCCTGCATCGCACGAGCCGCCGGGAGAATAACCCGCGCTTCCTCGTCTCCGAACAATCCATGCTCTCCGGCATGAGGATTCAATGCGGCGACACCGACTCTCGGTTTCTTAATCCCGAACAGGTCCCTCAACGCCAGATGCGCCAGCCTGATAGCCTTTTCGATCTTGGCCTGGGTGAGGAGCGACGGCAATTCTTTGATCGACACGTGGGTCGTCACAAACATGATTCGGAGCGGTCCGCCGACAATCATCATGCCGGATTCCGGTGTCTTGGTCAGATCTGCCAGCAGTTCCGTATGACCAGGGAAGCGGCAGCCGGCCATATTGATCGCTTCTTTGTTGATCGGTGCGGTGACGATGCCGTCGATACAGCCAAGCTGCGCAAGCTCCACGGCTTTCTCGATGAACAGCACGGAGGCTGCTCCGGCCTCAGGCGAAGCGACTCCACGAGGGAATCGCCCGAGGGAGTGATCCAGTGGATCCAGCACGGCGAGAAGATTCGATCGCGTCGGCACCGCCTCGTGACCCTCCACTCGAATCACATTCATTTTGAGTTTCAGGCCCTTGACCGCGTGCTGCATCACCGCAAACGAGCCGATGACCAGAGGACGACAGAGTCGTCGCACCTTGACCCCGGCCAAGGCCTTCGCAATCACCTCGGGACCGATCCCCGCCGGATCTCCCATGGTGATTCCAAGGAGAGGTTTGTCTTTCGTCCCCGTCATGCTTTTCTTAGCACTCATCACCCTTCACACCTCACGTGCTTACACCCAGTACAGGTACACCACATACCCTATATAAAGGAGTGAACTCCCGCTCAGCAACCAGGGTCGCCACAGACCGCCCCACAGAGTCTGCAGCAACAGAACGCTGGACGCCGCCACAGCGAGCACCATGGTGATCAATGCCGTAGGCGCCAATGCCCAGTCCGTGCCCAGGAGCCCGATCGAGACCGGGATTGTACCCTGAAAGACCATCGCGCCGGTTACATTCCCCACCGCCAACCGATCTTTCTTTCGGTAGAGCCAGAGGAAGCTGTTCGACATCTCTGGCAACTCGGTCGCCAGCGGGGCGATGAGGAGGGCCAGAATCAATGGCGAAATAGATAGCGCTCCAGCAATCGTTTCTGCAGCGAGCACGAAGAGATGCGCGCCAAGCGCGAGACCGGTCAAACCAAGCGCTCCTTGAAGACCGATGGATCCAAACGACGGGACTGCAGCCTTTCTGGCAAAGAATAGCGGCTCGAGCCCACCCTCGTCTCCCTCCTCACCAGACTCACTGAACTTCAGTTTCACATAATAGAGATACAAGGCCATTAGCCCGACGGCGGCCAAGACATGCATCAGTTGAGACGGGACAAAGACACAAGCCAGCGCGACGCTATAGGCTACCACGAAAAACGTGAGGTCGCCCTTCACATCGAGATAGTCCAGTCGAAAGACGGCGGCTCGCTTTCCAAGTCTCGCGTAGACTACCATCAAGACGGCCAAGATGGGTATCACCAAGGTACTCAGCATGAAGGGAGCGCCGAGGATCGCACCCAATCCCACCTCTGCTTCGGCACGACCGGTCCCGAAGAATATGGCGATGATGGGGATCGACGTTTCAGGAAGTGTCGTGCCAATGGCTGCTAACACACCGCCGATCGCGCCTTCGGAAAGATCGAATCGTTTGCCCAGCCATTCAATGGCGTTCGTGAACAGCGTGCAGGCTCCTAGTGTTATCGCGACGGACACCAAGAATAGGAGACTATAGAGGAGGATCGTCATCGCCGGCTCGTGGGTCGCGGCAGACGCTGTCTGGCGTAAGCGAATGCCGCGTCTTCGAGCACCTGCTTCACGGGACGGCCCGTTCGTTCGGCAATCCGTTTGCAATCGAGATATTCCGGAGCAGCTTTAGTCATCGTCTCGTTCACATCGGCGACCTTCATCCGGACGACTCCTCCACGGACCTTCACCGAGGTATATCGCCGAGGGAGGATCTGTCGCGTCACCTCACGTATTCGAACACCCAACGCCGTCGTTTCTTCAAAGAAGACGTCAAGAATCTGATTGAGATGCGCGGGAGCCATAAGACAGGTCAGGACGATGCCGGGCCGTCCATGCTTCATGATGACGGGGACAAGCGTGACATCAAGCGCCCCCCGCGAAAATAGCTGTTCCATCACATGCTCGTACGTTTGCGGGTTCACATCGTCGAGGTTGGTTTCAGCCTGCAGCACGGTGTCACGCTCGCGCGCTCCCCGGGATGACGATCGTGAGAGAAAGACACGCAAAGTATTCGGCCAGCCCTCGGGATTCGCATCGCCCGCTCCGTAGCCGATGGCCGTCGACGTCATCACGGGCATGGACCCGAACTCCGATGTCAGCGTGCGCAACAGCGCCATGCCGGTCGGCGTGGTGAGCTCACGGGCAGGGCCGGCACTATAGATCGGAATTCCTTTCGCCAAAATGGCGACCGCCGGACCAGGCGCCGGCAGAGTCCCATGAGCCGATTGCAGCGTTCCTGTTCCAACATTGACGGGAGAGGATGTCACACGCGTCACGCCCAATAGCTCACAGCCGATCAACCCACCGACGATATCGACAAATGAATCCAGGACTCCCACTTCATGAAAATGTACGTGCCCCTTGGCCACACGATGGGCATGCCCTTCAGCTTCGGCCAATAGATCGAACACCATTCGGCTTTGCTGCTTGACCTTGTTCGGAAGCCGACTGGCGGAAAGGATGGCATGGATCCGATGAAGCGAGAGCGGCTTGCCCAACCCTGTCGTGATCACGACGTCCACTTTCGTGGCATGGATCGCCCCCCGCTGCACCCGCCGCTTCCGTAGCGTGAACCCTGAAAGCCGGAGTCGTTTCAGTCCGCTCACCAAGTCGGGAAACGGAACTCCCACATCCACGAGCGCGCCAAGGGTCATGTCACCGCTGATACCTGAGTAGCAATCGAAATGGAGATGCGCGCCCATGTGTGCCCTTTCTCTACCCAACGGACGGCGCCCATCTTACCCAAGGCGCGCTAGAACGGCAATCGGCCACGGACAAGCATTGACAGCCTACCAGCGCTGTGTTATCCCCACTGCATTCGCCCACCGACTGGGCACTTCGTAACAATAGGCTGGTGCCCGCATAGCCCCATGACGATCTGTGGCTCCTCGATCACGCACTGCTCTGGGTTATTCGATTTGTGGACTGGTCGGGTCGCTTGGATATTGCTCTGCGGCGTGCTGCTGCTCTGGATCCCGCCTGCAGCCTCGGCAAAATCGAAACCCCGCCAGGTCCCGCGCCCAGAACCGGAGCTCAAGATTCTCGACCTGAAAGTCTCCCCCAACCCCTATACGATCTCGTCCGGCTCATTGCAGTTCTCTGCCTTGGTCCAGCTGCCCAAAGAGCTGAACGGCGCAACCCTATTGGAACTCTCCTCATTCATCACGTCTCCGTCGAAAAATTCGCTCCGTTTTCTGACCACGCGCAAGCCACTGGGCCCGCATGCCGCCTCGACGGACGGAACCACCCCTCCGCAAATCTCTGTCATGTTGACGTGGGACGGGCTGGACCAGAAAAAAATCGCGTCGGGAGCAGGGCTCTACCATTTCGAGGTGCGAGCCAAACTTCTGGCGAACGGCGAGAAAGGTCCCAGGACGCAGATGGTTGCCTGGCCGAAACGCGGAACGATCGAAGTGAAATAGTGGGCAAAAGGTACGAGGCGAGCGGCGAGAGAACGGATTCTGCCACTAGCCTTTCGCCTCGTACCCCGCGCCTAATATGTTGATCCGGTGCGCGAGGCAGCCGGCCCCAAAGCCGTTGTCGATGTTCATCACGCCGACCCCCGCCGCGCAGGAGTTCAGCATCGTCAACAACGCAGCAAGTCCACCGAAACTCGCGCCATAGCCACGACTCGTCGGCACCGCAACGACGGGACAGGGAACCAAGCCGCCGACCACGCTCGGTAAGACCCCGTCCATCCCTGCTACCACCACAACCACCCGGGCTTTCATCAGCCGACTCTGACGCTCCAGCAACCGATGAATGCCGGCCACGCCCACATCATAGAGTGTCTCGACCCGACTCCCCATCACCTCCGCCGACACTTTCGTTTCTTCCGCCACGGGAATATCCGAGGTCCCGGCCGTAATCACCAGGATATGCCCCTGCATCCGCCGCTTGGGGTCACGGATCGACACAATGCGCGCCTCGTCGTGATAGACCGCTCGACGATCAAGCCGCTTAATGAGCGTGGCGACCTGGCGAGTCGCACGCGTCGCCAACAACGGACGATGATGTTTCAACAACGCCTTCGTAATCGCGCGAATCTGGGCCGCCGTCTTCCCCTCGCAGAAAATGACTTCGGGGAATCCCTGCCGTAACGACCGGTGGTGATCGAGCGAGGCAAACCCGAGATCTTCATAGGGCAACGTGCGGAGCTGCCCGATAGCCGTTGCCACAGACAACGTGCCCGCTTGCACCTTGGTCAGCAGTCGTTCCAGCGCCTCAGGATTCACGGGTGCCCTTTCTCCGGCCTTGCGTCGCGCTCCATCAGGTCAGTCACCGCCTTGCGGCACGATTTGCCTTCGAACAACACCGCATTGATTTCACGCACGATCGGCATCTCGACTCCGTGACGACGGGCTAATCCCGACGCCGCACGCGCAGTCCGCACGCCTTCGGCCACGGCCTGCATGCTGCCGAGGATCGTCTCAAGCCGCTCGCCTTTCCCCAGTCGAATGCCAACCGTGTGATTCCGACTCAACGCTCCGGTGCAGGTGAGGACGAGATCCCCCACACCCGAAAGTCCGTAAAAAGTTCGCGCATCGGCGCCCATCGCATTCCCGAGTCGGACCATTTCAGCCAACCCTCTCGTAATCAACGCGGCCCGCGCATTATGACCGAGGCCAAGCCCGTCGACGACCCCTGCGGCTAAGGCCATCACGTTCTTCAGTGCCCCGCCCAATTGGACCCCGATCATATCGCTATCCACATAGACACGGAGCACGGGTGTCATGAATGCCGCTTGAAAGGCATTCACCAGAGTAGCCTCCTGTCCGGCGAGACACAGAGCAGAAGGCTGCCCCTGACTGACTTCTGCCGCAAAGCTCGGCCCGGACAAGACCATCAGCTTAGGATGAAGAGGCGCAGGAAGGACATCCTGCATCACTTGCGTCATTAGATTGAATGTCTCTTCCTCTATACCTTTTGTCGCGCTGATCAAGGGCATGGAAGAGGACAAGAGAGGAGCGAGTTGCTGGAGGACAGGCCTGGTCACATGGGACGGTACGACGAAGAGGAGGCCGTCGCAGTCGCTCACGGCATGCGTAAGAGAATTGGTCGCAGTGAGCGAGGGAGGCAGGGTAACACCGGGCAGGAAGACCCGATTCTCGTGCGTCTGGTTGATCGAATCGACGACGTCCCGTTCATAGGCCCAGAGCCTGACATAAAGTCCTTTTTCCGCCATGTGCTTGGCTAGGGCGGTGCCCCAGGCACCAGCACCGATCACTCCGATACGATTGACTATCTGCATAATGGGGAAAAGACGCCTAGGGGATGGGTTAGACCAATAGAGTTTATGGGCTAGTCATCTGGCGGGCGGATTATAGAAACCCCCTCTTTCCCCTGTCAATGAACAGACCTGTACATGACGCCTATCAGACCAGACAACCAAGAGGACCATTCGATCTATCTGCCCCCACAAACAGAGGGAAACCTCTTCTTCTCTCGTGGCACATGGCTTGCTCAGTCCCTACTGGATTTCACATTTTTCTTCGCGCCTGCGCAGCAGACCGATAGGATGACCCTGGTGTGAACTGTACGCCTAGAGAGTGTTCAATGAAGACAGCAGACATAGGCAGTATTCTCTTCGGATGTAGCCTGTTCATGGCCTTGATCCATGCTGCAATCGTTCCGTCGACCACGAATGCGGAATCTTATGTGGCAGCGCAGCTCGGCGTGACCCTTCCGCAGAGTCTAAGCAATGTCAAGCTGACTCAAGATGGGTTTGGTGGACTCAATTCATCAGATTTGAGCCTTAAGTCCTCTCTCATGGGTGGGATCAAGTTAGGGCACTATTTTTCGCGCGCCCGTTGGCTCGGGATTGAAACTGAGTTATTTTACACTACCCCCCATATTAAGGATCAAAGTGTTACCATCTCAGGGCCCGGCGGTTCGCTGCCACTCGGACAAATTTCGGGTGAACACAATCGAATACTTACCTGGGCTCCAATGAATCTTGTCCTTCGGTATCACAAAACTAGACTCCAGCCTTACATGGCTATCGGACCAGGCATCTTCTTCGCTACCCGGAAGGATGCCACTGGAGGTACACAATCAGGGACGACAATAGGGCTGAACTCTCAGCTGGGAGTTCGTTACTACATCACTCGGAGTTGGACTGTTTTTGGAGAAGGGAAATACAATCTAGCCCGTATTGGTTACATATCCAGAGACAGCGACCCCAACTCGGCCCTTGGATATCGCGCAACCTATAGCGCATTCATCTTCTCCGTCGGCCTGAGCTACCACTTCTGAATGCTGGAGCAATTTAATCCCACCCCATCTAGCAACTCAACGTGGTTCCGTGTAGCCTAGGCTCGGAACCGCTTATGAAACCCTGTCCATCTTGTCGACATGAACTCCCGGAGATTAGTCGCTACTGTACGCAGTGCGGCCAGCGCCTTCATGCAGACCCCTTTGAACTCCCCCCGCCACCAGCACGCGGCGAACCACCAGCGGATCAGCTGAATCTCCAATTTCTTTATGGCATGGTAGCCGCGCTGTCCCTCGCAATCCTATTTCCACCATGGGAAACCCCGCCGTCACAGGCTCCCGAATTCCTCGGCCTCCATTTCATCTTAACGCCCCCCACGCCAGACGCCGTCGTGAGCCGACTGCTGCTGACGATCGAACTCGTCACCATCGCCATCGCCGGACTCTACGGTTCGTTTCTGTTTCGAAGCAAACCCTAGCGGGTCAATGGTCAATAGTCATCAGGTAAGGGAAAAGACGTTGGGCCGTCCGCAACCAGTGGCTATTGGCAGATGACCAATGACCCATTCAGTCGAGCGCCAGCGTAAGACACTTCGCCGAGCCACCCGATTTCATGAATTCATCGAGCGGGACTGGATGAAGAAGATAGCCGCGAGAGGTCAACAGAGATTCTGTTTCCGGACAGCCGACGGGCAGCACGACGTGTTTCCCGACACAGACGGCATTGCAGGCAAACCTAAGAGCATCAGCTTCCGGCACCACGAGACGTCTAGACGAAGCGATCCGTTTAGCAAGAGTCTCTTGGCCATAGTGATCGAACGCCTGAGGGAAATACAGGAGTTCACCGCCGCTCAAGGGGCATAAGCAGGTGTCGAGATGATAGAACCGGTTGTCGACCAATTCGAGTGGAAGAATCTCCCGGTGAAACCAATCGCTGAGCGTAGGGAACACGCGGATATCCGATCGTTGTCGATAGCCACCGAACCAAGTGTCGGGAAATCCCAGGAGGTCGCCGGCTCCCTCGAAGAACCGGCCTGGCGCCAACATGACGACTTCATACCCCTGCTCACGAAACCAGTCCTCGAAATACGCCTCTTCCTTCTGTCGTTCGACATAACGAAACCGGCTCGGCACCGCTTTGCCCTCAACGACGATGCCCGCATTCGCCGTAAACACCAGGTCTGGCAGTCCCGGCACCGGCTTCATCCGTTCTAGCACCACACCCACGTCTTGTTCGAGTACCTGCATAAGATGACGCCATTGACGGACGGCCTCGTCCGAATTGACGGCGTTCGAACGGCGCATCCATGGATTAATCTCGTATTCAATTCCGAAATAGTCCGGCGGGCAGACCAGTAGGCGACTCATGGCTTCCACCCCAGCAGGATGTTGAAAAAGTCCCCCAGCTTCGTTCTCGCTTCACTCAGAGGCTCGCCGTACAGAAAAAGTACGACTCGCCTCTTCGCTTGCTGCGGCCTTGCTGACAGCCTTTTTGAACATCCTGGAGTCATAGACGGGCTCCTAGCTCGCGCGCCAGTTCGCGCAGAAACGACGCCGCGTCCATGACCAGCCCAACAGCCTGAAAGCTTCCTCGATCCGCGAGCTTCGTCGGGACGGCTGGATTGACATCGACGCAGACGGATGGAATCGTGGCAGGCAATAAATTTCCCGTCGCCACCGCGTGCAGGGTGGAGGCGACGAGCAAGGCCAATCCAATGCCGGGGATTGCCGCGCGCATGGCGGCCTGCGCTTCTACCGAATCCGTAATTACGCCGGGCAACGGGCCATCATCGCGAATCGTGCCGGCCATGATGACCTGAGCACCCCGCCTCACGCAGGCCGCCATGATTCCGGTCTTGATGACTCCCGACTTGACCGCTGCCTCGATGCTCCCGATGCCCCTGATCCGATTAATGGTTCGCAGATGGTGTTCATGCCCATGCGGCACAACGCGACCAGCCGCATGCCCATAGCCGAGGGACGTGCCATAGAGATCGACTTCCATATCATGAGCGGGCAGCGCATTCCCGCAGAACAAGACATGGATGAACTCTTCATCAATGAGCCATGTCAGCGCCTCGCGCCCTCCGGCGTGAACAATCGCCGGACCTCCCGCCAGCAACACCTTGGAGTCCGCTTTCCCCTCCCGGAACCCTGCTCGCAACTGCACGAGGCGCTTGGCGATGTCGCCGATAATATGCCAATGAGGGCGCTCGGCCGAGACTTGCGATTCCATGAAGCTGAACACATCGCGGTCGCGTGGCCGTTGCAGCGGGATCACCCGCACACCCTCACGGCCGGTCACAATCAGCTCTCCCCGCTTCACCTGTCCCATTGGGATGGTGCGGGCAGTCAGACCCACAGGGTCGACGTGAATTCCCAGATCCATCTCGATTCCCTCCACCTCCACCCACTGGTCATGCACTCGCACCTGGGTGGATAAATGGGTTGTCGCATAGAACTCGTCTGGGAAGATGCCGTCCGCAGGCGCCACACTCAGCCGGCAATCCCGTTCGCTCTCGACCGACGCGCCGTGGGGTTGAATGGCATGGAGAATCTCGCTGAGCAGCTTCGGAGACGAGGCCCGCACAATGATCCTGGCGCGTGACGGCTCCTCACGGGTTTTGCCAATCTGCATGTCCGAGAGATCGAAGGTCCCGCCCATCATCAATATCGTGTCCAGGACCTTCGCCAGGATCAACGAATCGATGATATGGCCTTGAAGCAGAACGGTTTCTTGGTCATGTATCATATGTGACACCAGTAGACCTTTTGTTCATCAGACGACGCTTTGGCTGCCCTTACCAACCAGAGAAAAGTCACAAAGCTCCCCCAGAAAACTAGTGCGTTGAAGGAAATGAGATTGGTCGCAAATCCGACAGTATGAGTGTAGGCCCACGGCGATGTATCCCGTACGATTTCGTTCACATGCCAGAACAACCGAAGCGATGAACGTCGATACCCTCCAAGTCCCATGATCCAGGTCACCACGAAGGCAAGAGAGAACAGCGCATAATACGGTCGATTGGGCAGATTCCCCCACAGCAACGATTCATCCTCGTTTACTCGACGGTTCCTGATAACTAAGATTGCGACAAGGAGCACCATCATGAATGTTGTCGCCCACATCGGAATGGACAGCCCGACGCGCACGTTTGCCGGAATCGAGTATCCATAGATACCAAGCCACACAATGTTGACCATCGACGCAAGAAACGCTCCAGTGATCAATCTCGTTTCCATCATGATCCTAGCACTCTGGTTTGAACACCAAGACCAGATCAGTAAAGACCAGGACGTCAGTAGGATCATAATACAGATCGCGGGTTGTTTGGCCGACTCCAATCCGTAGTTTCCAAGTACTTGGTGCTGTTGTCCTCCCATTTGCTTGAGTTCAAGCGGCGTCATCACCAGGGTGTGAGGAGTCACATAGACTGCCGCGCAAATGGCCAAAATGGCGAAGAGATATTTGCTGTGTGAACGGTACTGCGCTCCGTTCTTGGCGACATCGATTCGCTGCCACAAATAATAGTTTATGGTCAGAAACAGTAGCGCAACCACCGACACTAAGATGATGCCGGACCAGGCTAAGAGTCCGCCAAACATTGTAATCCCCATCTGTTGGCGATAGGCGTAGATTTCCCGGCTGAGCCTATACCCTTCGAATGGGATGGGAACTAGGGCAAAAAACATGATGATCAACGAAGTAAAGCTGAACCGGTCGTAGTAAGCCTTACGCCCTGGATCATGAGAAGCAATGGAACGATAGGCGGCGTAGGCCATCATTACGGTTGCGGCAAAAACAATGTTGCCGGATATTCGATGTAAGTTAGAGAGATTCCACGTTGCCGTGTGAAGGAGATGCCAGTAGTTTCCGAGAAACCGGCCAGCCTCATCGACTCCGGCAGGCGACAGCATGAAGCTTGACCATCCATTCACCAGAATGAGCAGAAGGGTCCCAAGCAAATTGGCTCCAATGCCGATGGCTGCGTGACTCCATTGATGTCCTGTCTCAACCATCCTTGTCCATGTTGTTCCATAGAGCCGCACTGCAAGTGGAAATAGAACGAGCACCAGCGACGCGACGACGAGGATGGGAAGAAATAGTTGCGCAAGATAGCCGAATAGTCCTGGGTAAAGTAGGACTAATCCCCCCAGCATGCAGGTACCCAGGATGATTGAGATAGGAAGTGCAAGGCGAATGAGTTTCAGAATTTCTCGTGCATAGGAGTCATAACAGGCCGCGTTGGACTTGCCACGGACTGAGAGCCCCACAAACTCTAACAGCGTGACTAGCAACAAAGAGCCGATGACAAACCCACCCCAATATGTAAGTTGCTGGGCAACTACCCAGATAATGACTCGACTTTCACTGAATGGAAATCCAACCGGTTTGGGGTAGTCTGCATCCGCTAAAACAGGCGAACGAGGGCTGCTCACCATACCTTTCGTCTGATAGTAGGTATCGTTCGACGTAAGGGGCGCGGGTACGGATTCAGGAGCGTCGGCAGCGATTGCGGCAGGACAAATGGTAGCGCCAAGAATCAGAAAAACACAGAACCCAAGGGCTGAGATGAAGATCCTCGCGCATATCACCTTGCAGGATACTGCGGTATGGGACATTGAAGCCCTCTAGTAAAACCAAACACTCTTTCTTATTACTCTGGGCGCTGAACATGACCCTCCCTGATCCTATCATGCATTCCTAACTGGCCACGGGAAAACTCAGTTTTCGATCAAATCTCACTGTATTATTAGGAGCGGTGCTGACGCAAGAACGGGGCTCGCAGGCTGCTCAAAAATGCTCCGCTAGCAAGGCCGCAGGCGAGTGAACACCGGAGGCGTACCCCCTGGTACCCTGAGGATTTTCACGAGCTGAGAACCAAGCTAGCGGGCATTTTCAGCAGCCTGAGAGTCGGTCTTCATGAGTTCGCGAAGAACGTTGGTCGCATAGGCACTGGGTGGAAGTGAAAAGGAGAGCGAGAGCACTGTGCCCTCCAACACCCATTCCAAATCGGCAAGGGGGATTCGGAGCGAGCGCCGTTCACCGCGAAACCCGCAGGCCTTCGCGGCTTCGACGAGACCCTCCGGCGTCGCCCCGCTCTCAGCGATCACGGCCCGTTCGATCTCACCCGGTTCTCCGTCGGCCCAGGAAACGCGCGAACCGAACAAGATGCCGGTGGGACTGATCTCGAACCGGTCGGCCCGTGGTTGTTCCTTCGTGGCATCCTCGACCAGAAAACAGGCGCCATTCTCCATTTTCATAGCCCAATCTCCAACCAGGATACGATCGAGCCGATCCAGCCGTCTTGCCAACATGTCATTAAAGAAGTGTGATTGATAGGCATTGAGATACCACATGCGCTTGGACCGGCTCAGCTTGTTTCGACGAGCAGGGTCCACCAGCAATTCAGCTCCGATCTGGTAGTTCTGTCCGCTCCGCCCCTGCCGTTGCGGGCCGAAATAGTTCGGCACGCCCCGACGCATCAGAATGTCCGTCACAAGAGGCACCGTCTCGCGGGCATGCGAGGCGACATCGCGAATCACCAGTCGGAAGTGATTGCCTGCATGATGTCCCGGACGCAAACGATTGCGATGCCGGCCCAGCACTTCCACCGACAAGAGTTGCTCGTCCAACTTCAGTCGATCCAGCCGCTCAGGCACCACACCTAGAAGCGAGACCATCTGCGTGGTCATGGCCCTGGCATCTTTGAGGCCTGCCACACCGATCGCTTGCGCTTTTACCCCCAAGGCCGAAGACAGTCGCAGGACGAGATCCGGAGTCGAGAGAAGACGTTTTCTGATCTTGACGTAGAGATGCTCACCCTCTCCACAAGGGAGATAGAGCGGACGTTCTTCGACCTGGAAATCTTCTGGAATCGCCCGCATCTGTCCGCCGATGCCCGGCAGTGCTGCGGTCAAAAAAGGCATGGTCGTCATGCAATAGGCTCCTTCTTCAGTCTCGCATGGTGGCCCTCACCACTCGTTCAATCTCGATGAGGCATGAGACCACTCACATGGTATACTTTCCCTATGCCTTTTCGCCCAGCCACCTGCCGCGCGATCTGTTCCAAACATCATCCGCCAATAGCCCGACGGCCTGCGGTGCGCCTGTTGGCTGCGGGAGCATTTCTCACTATTCTGATGTATGGGCTGTTCCCCGGGGACTTGTCTGGCAGAGAGAATTCGATCTTTCAACTGTTCACCCAGCATATCGGCAAGCAGATCCATAAAGACAAGCAGGCCTTTTCGCAAGCGAACGGCTGCGTCTCATGGTTTTACAAGGCGAAAAAGACGCCTCCCCCGGCCGTGCAGGGAATCAGCAGGAACCCCACTCCTTCATCCCAGACCGAAACAGATTGTCTTCGCTACTATCCAGGCGGAATGGATGACGCGCGAGATGATTTTGCCAAGACACAGACATTGCTCTCGGTCAGTCTGACGTTCTATGAATTCGCCTTGGTCGCCGACCGGAACGATGATGCGACCTATAGTCCCGCCGAACTTCAGGATTTGTTCCGCTCCCTCACTCTCTCATACCATGACGGGGATCCGACCCCGAAGCAGGTCACGGCACTCACAGAGCGATTCGACAGCTGGTACCGCAGCCGCAACATGGACGCCTTGATGCATGGCATGAGTGACCTCTATGAACGCGGCTATCGCGTGACCCCTTCCGATCGCGTCGAGCTGGATCGAGTGATGGGATGACGCGACGCACAAAGTCCTGGCCCGATCGAACCCGTTCCTTCATCGGACATCGTCTGAGCGAACCGCTCTATCGCCTCTTTAGTCTCGTTCCCCACTGGGAAGCCGGACTGTCCACTCACGAGATTTCCAGGCTCACCTATGTGCACAACTCCCTAGCCGGCCGGCGAGCCGTCCATCTGAGCGATCTGCATCTCGACCGCTATCAGCCCCGGCATGATCTCGTCATCGCCGCCATTGGTGAACTCCATCCCGACTGGATTTTTATCACCGGAGACCTGCTCAACGTACCGGAGGGACTGCCGCATATGTTTCGATTTCTCGTCGGCTTGCGCGAGATTGCGCCGGTCTTCATCACCTTGGGCAACCATGATCACTACAGCGGCGTGCCGATCGATCATTACTCCGAACTCGCCGATCGCCATAAGATTACGCTCTTGATCAATCAGGCCACCTTCATTCCCACGGACTGTGGCGAGATCGCCATTGTCGGCGTCGACGATCCTTCGCTGCATCGGGCCGACTTGAGCTGTCTGCCACCACCCGCGCAGAATCGCTTCACCCTCTTGCTGGCCCATGCCCCGAACATCCTCGATCAGCTGGAAGACCACCATGCCGTTGACCTGATCCTCTGCGGACATAGCCACGGAGGTCAGTGGCGCATACCCGGCGTGCCGACGATCTGGCTCCCGCCAGGTTGCAACGGAAGGATCGAGGGGCATCACGGAAACCCCGGCCGGCGGCTCTATATCAATCGTGGTCTTGGATGGTCGGTTATTCCCCTGCGATGGAATTGCACACCGGAAATCGCCTGCATTGATTGGATCCACGAAGGGGGTTCAACCAGACCAGTCGTGACTACTTGATCCGCTCCAACGCCTCCCTCGATCGACTCCTGACGGTTTGATCCCAATCCTCCTCCATCGCCGTCGTCAGTTTCTCCTTCGCCTCACTGGCACGCAACCGGCCCAATCCCAACGCTGCGCAGGAACGTACATAGGCATGGTCATCTTCCAGCGCCGTCAACAGAAGAGGGATCACGGTCCTGTCGTTCAGGACGCCAAGGTGACTGGCCGCCATTCCTCGAATCTGGTACTGCTTATCGCCCAATGCCCGCTGCAACGTCGTCGTGAAGAGGTCTCGTAACGCCGGCGTCACGGATTCTAAGCCTTCGGCGCGGTACCCATTCATTTCAATCAGTGCAAAGGCGATCTCCAGCTTTTTCTCCCGTACTGTCGCCCGTTCGAACGCCGCCAGCAACTTCGCGCGTTCACGTCGTTGCGCCCTAAGACGGTTGACCGCCCGGACCAGCGTCCACAGACCCGCCACGATCACCAACCCAACGAACGCCATGGGGATGGCTTGATCGATCACATACTCCTGCGTGTCGAGCGACAGGCGTTTCCACACCCAGACGCAGGTAATAATGACGCCGACGAGGACCGCGATGGCAGTGAGATTGGCCTGACCGGATTCGTTCCGTCGCATAGGACCCGCATCATAGCAGGGTGGGGGAGGGAGCGGCCAGGTGGGTGTGGACGGGAACGACACCCGTGCTGATCCCTTGCTCCCGGAGCGCGCACGATCAGAATGTGCTCGCTCGACGGGCACAGTCGGACCACTACGGGCGTCATTCCCAGAGGGATGAGCGAGCGAGCTTGGAGAGAGCATTTGTAACCTCGCTCGATGCGCGCAGTAAAGGGCAACCTGGCCACTCCTCTAAGGGGAAAGTATAGAGAATCGGAAGGGCCTCGTTCGACGCGCGCAATCGAGGATCGACCAGGCTACTCTGTGAAGAGAAACGCAAGCGAACTTGGAAGGATGGGGTATGTGGCCTGGTTGGCCCCTGTGCTCATGGAACACCCACGATGAAACGGTGGTCGTTCGATGTGCTCAGGTAGGGACCAAACTAGGCCACATCTAAAGGAAGAAGTAGGCAGCCGTCCGCGACCGCGCTTTACGAGAGCACAGAAGATGATCGGGCTCCATCACCTCCTCTACGCAAACCCTCTTCTAAGGGGAGTGGCCAAGGCTGCCCTTCACTGCGCGCATTGAACGAGCACTGTCCCATCGTGCGCGTTCTGCGAGCAAGAAGGGCACCTGGCCACGCTTCCCCATCCCTTCAAACTCGAATACTTCCTTCCGTGGGAATGGCACCGTAGTGATCCCACTGCGGCCGTCGAGCGAGCACATTCTGATCGTGCGCGCTCCGGGAGCAAGGGATCAGCACGGGTGTCATTCCACCCCTTTCATCGTGCGCGTTCTGCGAGCAAAAAATGGCACCTGGCCGCTCTTCGCCCTCCCTCCAAGCTCGCCCGCTCTCTCTTTAGGGGATGGGGGCTGATTGATCTTCCACTGCGCGCGACTTTCTCACCCGCCCACCCACTGGCACGCCGAGACGTGCCATCAGCCCGGGCGAGGACCTTCTGAAGCCGCGCGTTGCGCCAGCACAGGAAACCATCTAGTCTTCCTCTACTTCCTTCAAAGGGCGGCCTGGTCGATCCTCTAATGCGCGCGTCGAACGAGCACATTCTTATCGTGCGCGTTCCGCGAGCAGGAGGACGACCAGGCTGCCCGTCTCCCCTCTTGAATCTTCATTCTAGTTAGGACTACTCTCTCGCTATGGAGTTGCCGGATCTGAAGGATGACCCCTATCTGAAAGTATTGCGACCGCTCGTGGAGGCCTATCTGGCCTTCGAGCTGATCGATAACCGCCATATCAAGTCCCTGCGCTTGACGCCCTCACAGTTCGATGTGATCGCCACGCTGGGCGACACGGACGGATTGACTTGCTCCGAACTCTCGGCACACACCTTGGTCACCAAGGGTACCTTGACAGGCGTACTCGATCGGCTCCTGGCGAAGGGGCTCATTCGACGGGACTCCGTGAAAGGAGACCGCCGCTATGTCAAGATTCGATTGACGGAGAAGGGAGACACCATGTTCCGCAATACATTTGCGGCACACATCGCTTTCATCCGGCCGTTCTTCGAACGGGCACTGAATCGGAAAGACGTCGACATGGCTTGTACGCTGCTGCTCCGCTTACGGGATAGCTTCCAACAGAAGGCCGAAGCCTAGCCTTCGGCTCAGAATATGACGAGACACAAGCGAAAATTGTATCGTGGCCTGAGCCTCAATCTCATCTCATTGAATCTATGCGTTTGACCATCCTCGGTTCCGGCACGAACGTACATCCCACCCGCGCCGCCGCCGGCTATCTCGTGCGCACCGACCATACGATACTGTTGGACTTTGGCCCGCGCACGTTGGCGAACCTCCTGAAGACCGGCATGAACCGGCATCGGATCACCCACATTCTCTTCTCCCACTATCACGCCGATCACTTTTCCGACTTCATCACCTATTTCTTCGATGCGATGATCTTTACGAAATACCAGGGAGGAACACGGCCGCCGCTCACAGTGATCGGCCCTCGCGGGACCAAGAAACTCTTCCGGACCCTCTTCGCCACCTTGCCGGGTTTCACGCACGCCCCGTTCCCGGTTCATTTCAAGGAAGTGGCTGATCGAGCCTTTGCGATCGGAAAAACGACCGTTATTCCACGAACTGTGACCCACACACAGAACCTCCATTGCCTGGGATATCGAATCGAATATGGCGGGAAGGCCCTGGCGTATTCAGGTGATTCGCAATACTGCGACAGCCTCGTGCGCCTCTGTGGAGACGTCGATCTCGCGGTGCTGGACTGTTCCTTCCCGGCTAGTCGTCCGAGCCCGGTCCATCTGCATGCCGGTCAATGTGGGCAGGTGGCCAGAGAGGCCGGAGTCGCCCGACTCGTGCTGTCGCATTTCTATCCGGTCACCGAACGATACAATGTGCGGGAACAGGCAGGGGAAGCGTTCGGAGGAAAGATCGTGGTCGCACGGGACTTGATGGCGATCAAACTTTAGCAGGATGCTGAAAAAGTCCGCCAGCAGCGTTCTCGCATCGTTCAGACCCTCAACGTACCCCAGAGGGTACGCCTCGGCCCTTCACTCGCTGCCGCCTTGCTGGACGGCCTTTTTGAGCATCCTGCGAAGTTGATGAAACTTTCGGCCAGTCCTGCTTTTCTTGCACCTCGCGCGAGTCTCGCGCGAATATCGGTTAGAGTCCGCCTTCTTTGTTGTCGCACCCGAGGATCTCAATGAATTTCGTCAGGCGGGCCTTTTTGAGGGGGTCGTCCAGTTTGGCATAGATGGCCAAGAGGTTCTTGATCATGCGGGAGAGAATGGCGCGCACCGGGCTGTGTTGCAGATATTTCTCGTCGAATCCATAGCCGGCTTCCGTGAGAAACCGCTGGCAATTCTTCTCGGTCAGCAACGCCCCTCCGTTGAAACAATCGACGAAGACTTTGTAACGGTCTGACTCGTACTTCACCAGAAAATGCCCGGGCATCCCGATTCCGTGAACCGGGAGACCCAACCGCTTCCCGACGAGGAGGTACACCGTCGACAGGCTGATCGGAATACCCGTTCGTCGGTCGATCACGCAATTGAGATAACTATTCTCCAGCTCATAATAATTCTTCGTGTTGCCTTTGAACCCCTGCTCCGTGAAGAGGTATCGGTTCAACGTCTTGATTGTTTCCTCTCCCGAGGCCCGCGGACCGATCCGATCCTGAACTTCCTGCGCCATCTCATCGAGCTGGCGTGTATAGGAGGTCACCGCCAGTGAGGGATAGGCATACCGGGCGATCAGAAAGGCACCTTGTTCAAGATCCATCGGGCCATCAGGCAGCGCCGCCAGCTGCGTGAGTTCATCTTCGAGCTTGCCGCCGCGGATTTCCTCGAGCACCGAGACAAGACGGTCAGCCATTTCCGGCTGTTCGATTTCCGCTTCCTGAAGCAGGGGAACCGCTGAGGGGCCGATGTCGATGAGTTTCCCGCTGATGGTCCGAACGATCTTCTCGTCCTCATCGGCCAGCAGTCGGATCAGGGCCCTGATTTGACTCTCATTTACCAGCATGGTGGGACTCCCGGAAAGCCCGCCCATCAGCCCATCGCCCGACGGAACGCTTTGGCGCTCCCGTAGAGACAGAGGGCGTCAAAAATGACCATGACGACCACCACCATCGCGACATGGGGAAGAGCCTCGGTCCAGCCAGAAAGGATCAACGGCCGCACCGCGTCGATCGCCCAGGTCATCGGATTGAAACGCGCCAGGAATCCCATCCACCCAGGCATCGCCGCCAAGGGCACCAAGGCCGAGCTCAAAAAAATCATCGGGAGAGAAAGGAATCCCAGGACCGAAAAGAAATCACCGTGACTTTTCACGGAAAAGGCCATCGCCATGGAAATCGCGGTGAGCCCGACGCCGAAGAGCATCCCGATCATCAAGATCGCCGCGACACCAAGGAGCCCCGTCGCCGGCTGGACGCCGAACAAAAAGGCCACGCCGAGGATCACGAGCACTTGCAGCGAGGTAATCGTCATCACGAAGATGAAGCGGCTCAGGATCACGGAGCTACGATGGATCGGCGTGGTCATCAACCGTTCCAGAAACCCGTTCTCCTTGTCGAAGAGCAGATCGACGCCCCCGGCGAGGCCATTGTTGAGCACCGTCATGACGACCACGCCGGCAGTCAGGAAGGTGATGTAATTCGGGGCCTGGGTCACCTGCACATCCGCGGCCCGTTGAAACAGGTTGCCGAAGAAGATCAGCCAGAACAGCATCGGCTGCACCAGCGTGAACAACATGCTGAATTTCTCTCGGCTAAGCCGCCGGACCCACCGCATCGTCAACGCATGAATTTCCTGCCAGTACTGCGCCACCGTATCTCCTTATACTGTCTGAATGTCTTGGACCGATTCGGTCATAGAACGGCCCGTATGGGCGATGAATACGTCGTCCAATCGCGGCCGGTGGTACTCAATAAATTCCAGCTGGCAATCCAGTCGATTGGCGGACTCAAGGATCGCGGGAAGAGCCTTCTCGGATGACTCGACACGGATATCCAGACCGATCGAGGTCGCCTTGATTGCTCGCATCGCCGGCTGTCCCGTCAACGCAGCTACTAAAGTGGGGATCTTATTCTGGTCCTTCAAGGTCAACGATACGATATCGCCACCCAGCCCGACCTTCAATTCAGCCGGCGATCCAAGCGTCTTGATCTTGCCCCCGTCGATGATGGCCAATCGGTCGCAGAGCTGGTCCGCCTCATCCAAATAATTCGTCGTCATGACGATCGTCATGCCGCGCGCCTTCAACATCCGCACATAGTCCCAGATTCGGAGCCGGCTCTGTACATCCAAGCCCAACGTCGGCTCGTCAAGGAACAATATCTTGGGATCCGGCAAGAGACCGCAAGCAATGTCGAGCTTTCGTTTCATCCCCCCGGAGTACGTTTTCGCTGGACGATCGGCCGCCTCTTCAAGTTCCACGAGCTTCAGCAACTCGGCGATGCGTTTCGTGGCCTCCGCCTTCGGCACATGGTACAACGCACCGAGGAGTTCGAGGTGTTCCCGGCCGGTGAGAAAACGATCGATGGCCCGTTCTTGCGGCACGTAGCCGATCAATTGCCGGACGATATCCGCCTCGCGAACCGTATCGTGGCCCAAGACGCTCGCCGTGCCTGACGTCGGCGTCAGCAGCGTGATGAGCGTCCGGAGCGTGGTGCTTTTGCCCGCTCCGTTCGGTCCCAGCAGACCGAAAATCTCGCCTGAATAGACCTGAAACGACAGATCGGCGACGGCCGTATGGCCATCATAGGTTTTCGTGAGCCGCGACACCTGGATGGCGATTGCGCGATCCACTAGCCCCAGCCCTTCGCGCCAGGTTGTTCGTGTATCATGAACTCGATCAGGTCACTGAGACGGCGGGCTTGTTGGTGAAGACTGTCGGCCTCCAACAGAAACTGCTTTTCCAAGGGCGTACACTCCAAGTAGGTGGAAATGGTATTGACGAAAACCTCATCGTTGACTTCTTCCCGAAAAAGATCCTGCCATGTAGACACGTCATCGCGAAGCCGGAGATAGGAGTCGAGGGTGGTGACCAGGCGCCGGCGGACCGTAGGATCCAGTGACGCCTCTGTGCCCCGAACCGTGACAGAAATCGTGGCCTCCCGATACGCGTGGTCGTACCACTCCCGTTCAATCGCAAACCGTTCCAACCCTTGTAGCAGGATGTTGGATCGACCATCGGCCAGCGCCTGCACGCTGACTATTCGACCGACACAACCCATAGAGAACACGGGCGGATGGCCATAATAGTCCGTTTCCCATCCATCCTTGAGCAGGGTCATGCCGATACACTGACCGCTCATGGCCGCATCTGAAACCATTGCGCGATAACGCAGCTCAAAGATATGGAGAGGGAGATAGGTCTTGGGGAACAGCACGACGTTCGGAAGAGGGAACACTGGAATCTTGGAGGGGATGGGAAAGGGCGTCACGCTGTCACGCTGGTCGCGCCCCTGGTGCTCTCGCCCGTGATCGGTCTGCATGACCCACGATAGCTGATGGTCGACAAAATTGTCAACGGCGTGATCGGGGCAGCGTTCACTCGTCGAGTTGATGAAAACCCTTATCAATACAGGAGATTTGTGTCGCCTACCGAAGCATGTTATAAGCGCGGGCACCGCTCGCTCACGTCACGGAGCATGATGACCCATGTACGGATTGTGGCGTTACCTTCGACGGATACTGCTCTTATCGAGTTGTCTGCTGGTCGTCGTGCCCGGCCTCGCAGCCGATACCGCACAGGAATTCCGGGCCGCCACGGAGGGCTATCGATACGCCTTCCCGCGCGATCACGGAGCGCATGAGGAGTTCCGCACCGAATGGTGGTACTACACCGGCCAGGTCACAACGAAAGACGGCCGGCCATTCGGCTATCAACTCACCTTCTTCCGCCGTGGCATGTCGCGCGATCAGGTGAAGACCCTGCCGTCGCAGTGGGCCGTGACGCAACTATACCTGGCTCATTTCGCTGTAAGCGATCTCAGCAAGGATCGGTTTCACTATGCGGAGAAAATCAGCCGGGCCGGTTTGGGCAAGGCCGGTGCGGCGCGTGAACGGCTTCACGTCTGGATCGATCAGTGGAGCGCCGAATCGCCATCGGCAGCTCCTGATACGCAGACCCTCCACGCAGCGGATAGCGACCTGGCCCTCCACCTGACGGTGTCCCCGGAAAAACCACTCGTCGTGCATGGGACCGATGGTATCAGCCGCAAAGGCTCGGCTGCGGGACAAGCCTCTCATTACTATTCTTTCACCAGACTGGCCACGACCGGCACCCTATCGATCGGCACCGAGCGATTCGACGTCACAGGGAACAGCTGGATGGACCATGAGTTCGGATCCGCCGACCTCGATAAAGGTCTGGTCGGATGGGATTGGTTCAGCCTGCAACTCGACGACCAGAGGGAACTGATGCTCTATCGACTCCGCCGGGCCGATGGATCTGCCGATCCGATCTCAAGCGGTACAATGATCGACCGGGACGGACGCGGGCACCATCTTTCGATCGGAGACTTCACCCTGGAGCCAACGAGCTATTGGACCAGTCAAACCAGCCATGCGCGATATCCGCAGCGTTGGCATCTCACGATCCCCTCGCAACAACTCTCGCTGGAACTCGTTCCTCGTATGGCCGAGCAAGAGCTCTCTACCACGCGCAGTACGCAAGTCACCTATTGGGAAGGCGCTATTGAGACCACCGGCACAGCACAAGGACAACCGATTCACGGGCAGGGATATATGGAGCTGACCGGCTATGCCGAACGTTTCACCAAGAAGCTCTAGCAGGGAGGGGATGGCCTGGTGAGTCCCCTGTGCTCGCGCAACGCGCGGCTTGAGAAAGCCCTCGTTGGACGCGCGCAGTGGGAAACTCATCCGGGCCATCCCAGGACAACGCAACCGAGCAAGCTTGGGAAAACCCATCTTTGGTCACTCGCTACGGCCTTGCTGACGGCCTGTTTGATCATCCTGCAGGATATTCATCAATTGTCCATGGCCTGTATGTATGCTATTGGGTTTCCTGTATGCCACAATGGTTCACTCGCAACCTATTAGGTCTCCCGCCACTCCACACACATGCTGACACGAACCTTCTCTCAGCTCGTTCAACTTGCTTCCTTGATGCTTGTGTTGGTCTGTGCCGGCTGCAGTAAGGAAAGCGAGGCGGTCGTCTCCATCGCTCTACATCCGACCAATGCGAACATCCTCTATGTGGCGACGAACGACGCGGTCTATAAATCGCGGGACGGTGGTCAGTTGTGGGAACGGTTCCCGAGTTTTAGCGCGAGGCGGGTGACGACTCTCGCCATCGATCCTCAGTTCCCGGCCACGATCTATGCCGGCACCATGGCCGACGCGGTCTACAAGAGTCCGGATGGCGGGCAACATTGGCTCCCGCACAATGTCGGACTCAAAGAACACGTATCCTTCATCAACCAATTCGTCTTTCACCCGTCAGACCACGAGCAGATCTACGCCGCCACGACCGTCGGCGCCTTTCACACCAGGGACGGAGGGCGTGAATGGGAAGAACGTATGGCCGGGATGAAGGAAGTGCATATTGTCGTCTCCCTCGCCATTCATCCCCGCGATCCTCGGGTGCTCTATGCGGGAACCACGGGAGGGATCTATCGGTCCGACAGCGCCGCGATGATGTGGAAGAAAATCAATAATGGGCTGATACCCGAACAGGAACTGATGGGAGGGATGGCGCTGGGGGTCAATGCCATCGTGTTCGATGTCGTGAACCCGGACATCGTCTATGCCGGAACAACGAAAGGCCTCTTCCGCACCGCGACACGTGGAGAACAATGGGAGCGAATCGGTCAATCACTCCCCGATCTGTTCGTGAGCAGTATCCTCCTCGACCCGGCCCAGCCGAAGACTCTCTACATCGGAGGACCTGGGGGAGTCTGGAGGAGCCCCGATAGCGGACAATCTTGGAGTCCAATCAACAGCGGACTGACGTCGCTGAATATTCGTACCCTCGCGATGAGCCCGCGCGATTCGCACATACTCTATGCCGGCACGAACGGGAGCGGTCTCTATCGTTCGACCGACGCCGGCGCAACCTGGGCGCCCATGCCGCTGAAGGCCGCGCCGGCAAATCCTCAGTAGCCGCTCTTTGCCGTTGACTCGCTGTGCCGATACCGGCTGCTGTAGGCAAGCATCTGGTCCGACAAGGCCTTCCATTCCTCGACCGTCATGAGTTCCTTCATCTTGAATCGGAGCGAGAGAACCTTGGCGGCTGACTGCATCCGCTGATTGTTCGCGTCATCCAGGACCTTCATGAACTCCTCTGGAGTCGCCGTGTAATTCGCATTCAATTCGTACATCCGGCGGTGCGCCCCGTGCTCCCGCTCGCGGCTCGCCTTCAATTCAGCGACGATCTCGCTCACCACCGATTTCACCTGCTCAGCCTTCCCCCGATCCTTGACGGTGCGATCGATCAACGATGCCATGTCCTGCTGCCCCTTCTGCCAGTAGGCATCCCCCTTTCCTTCACCGGCCATCCCATAATGGTGAGGGGACGAACAGCCAGCCAGGGCGAGCACGACTACGAGTCCTAACGCATACCGCCGAACGCGTTTCATAGTACCTCCGTGAAGCTTTGATGGCACACACGACAATCTCTTGTCATGCCGACGGGTCTTCCCGTATCATCCATCCGGTTGCTTATGTCCAAACTTACTCCTTCTTCCCCCGATCATACCCTGGCACTTCGAGAGGAGTTCCGTCATCACCTTGAAACGTTCTACGCCCAGCTCAAGCTGGCGCCCCCCTATGAGAGCGTCGAGAAGGCCATTCGTTCGTTCACGACCTCGGTCCATTCGTTGCCGCCATTGGAGCGCGCACGCTTGACGACTGACGCCGCCGCGCGATGGCAACAGTTTCGCCAGGCCTTCACATCGTCCGGGCTCAGCAAGAAACATCGTGGCATCATCGCGGGACTCGCCCGCAACCGGTCCAGCCTGAATCTCCCCGCCGAATACGATCAGTTCCTGAACCTATATCTCTCCTGATTCAGGGAGAGAACCTGGCTCTTTCTATCACGTTCAGGAGTTCTTGATACACCGTCATCAACCGCGCCTTCTCCAGCCGATAGGCGAATACGACGGTAATGGCTCCGGACAGTAAAAATACGAGTCCCAATCCGACGATCCCGACCGCTAACACCACACCACCGGGGACGGCCATTTCGCCCTCGATGAACAAGCCGATCAGGGCTCCCACCGTACCCACCACCACGAGGACGAACCACATACCGGTGAGAAGCGCTGAGGACCAGGGAGTGAGCTGACGGCAGAGCACCGAGACTGCGTCACCGTCGGGAGAGAGGGAGATCAACCCTTTGAGCGGCCACAACGTGCGAAATCCCATGGCGAACAGCCGATATTGCTGGCGAATCACAATCTGATTCAGCTCCGGAAAAAATCGCGCGGTTCCATGCGATAATGTCAACAGTCCAGCGGCATCGAACCGGTCGGCTACCTGTTTCATGCTAGTATGCGTGAATCGATCATGCGTGCGGGCAATCCCGCATCCATACCGACTCGCATCCGGCGTGAGGCGCAGGAAATAGAGCCAGTCTCCGAGAATGAGGCCGAGACACAACGCACCGGCGAAGAGGCCAGCGAGGATCATGCTCGTACCTATCCCATAGGGGCCACGGGTGAAGCAAGTGACGGAACCGAATGAATCTGTTGACTCATCGCAGTGAGTTGGCTAGAGTAGCCCCGTTTGTTGTTCGGGCGGGTCCCTCGCTCCATTCAGGTGCTCCGCCGCACAAATTTTCCCCCTCTGTAGAAGCGACAGTCGGTTATTTCTCCGTGGTCGAGGAGCGCCGTCGCATTAATGTAGAGTCGGAGGTGCCATGGATTTAGCGAAAGTTGAGCGTGTCTATACATCTTACGCCGGAGTCTACGATCGGATTTTCGGAAAGGTGTTCCACGAAGGACGTGAGTCGGCAATCAGGAATTTGAACGTCCAGCCGGATGAGAGAATCCTCGAAGTCGGAATCGGGACGGGGTTGGCCCTACCGATGTACCCACGCCACTGCCAGATCGTCGGAATCGATTTTTCAGAAGGCATGCTGGACAAAGCGAAGCAGCGAGCGGCAGAACACCGGATGGGCCACGTGCAATTGCACCGGATGGATGCGGGCGCGATGGATTTCAAAGACGATAGTTTCGACACCGTCGTCGCAGCCTACGTCGTCACCGCTGTCCCCGACTACCGCAAAGTGGTCAACGAAATGATTCGCGTATGCAGACCCGGCGGACGGATCATCATGTTGAACCACTTCAGTAACGACAATAAGTTCATTGCCGCCATGGAAAAAGTGATTTCCCCGTTCACGAAGCATCTAGGATGGCGGACAGACCTATCGCTCCACACGGTGCTGGAAGGCACAGCACTGCATGTGGCCCGGAAGCAGAATGTGAATCCGTTGCGGTTCTGGGCCTTGGTGGAATGCGTGAATGGAAAGAACGTGAACGGCAAGACACACATCAATGGCGTAAAAACCGGCGCCGTCGCGTTCGCACATGCTCATCTGTCGGACCATGCGAACGGCCAAGCCCTGGCCTGACAGGTTGTTGAAACATCCCTCCGGCTTCATTCTGACATCGTTCAGCCTCTCCACGAATCCTTATGAGAGCACTCCTCGGGCCTCACTCGTTGTTGCCTTTTTTGACAACTGCTTAGTCGCGCCAACGCCGGTTATCTCCACGCACTATGCATCAGCTTCGCGTTGCTGTTCGAACGATTTCCAGTTCTGCCATTCCCCGCCGGGAATGATCGTATTGCCCACCAGGCACTGGCCGGTGAACCGTTGAGCGATCAGGTCAGCCAGAAGGGAGAGCACCTGACAGCTGCGGCGGTCCTGCAGGCCACGGACCCGCAGCACCATACCGAACCCCGGCCCGTCGAGCGGCCCATACAGCATGACATGGACTCCTGTCGCACCCACGGTTCCGTGAACCGACGCCGGGAACAGATCCCCTTCCCACTGAATGGCAGTGTGACGCCCGGGTGACGAGGCGATGGCGCGCCAGATACAAGGAACACCCGCCACGTCCAGTTCGGCCAAGAGCCATGTCACCGTCGGCCAGTCCGGCATCGCGCTTTGAAACGTCCATTGAGCCACCTGCTCCAGCGACAGGGGTTCGAGGCTCGGCGCCGCCACCTCCTCAAGCTGCGCTTCTTCGCACACCACATAGAGTTCGCCTTGTGGATCGAACCAGAACCGTAATTTTCCGCCGGTCAGTTCCGCTTGAATGACTCCCAACGTCGAGCAATCGGCCCCTTCCTGTTCGAATATCGAGAAATCCGTCACGCCGGTCATCGTAAGTTTTGCGACGCGAGCCATCTGGCGAATACGATAGCGGATCACGACCGTGACCGTGGTCCCCGCCAATACCTCGCGGCCCGACGCTTCGTCCAACAGGCGGCGCTTCGACATCTGCACATCCGTCACATAGCCGCCCCGAAACCCGCCGGTATGGCCGAGCAGCCAACGGACATCTTCGATATTCACAACCTGATATTTCATCGTATGACGCTCGTGAACTCCGAACGATTATGTGAGACTACTCACAGGGTGCGGCAACAGGTTATTGCCTCGCCTGACTTCAATGGCCCAGGCATCCGGATCAACAGGCTACCATGCTGCAGAGTAGCCGCGCGAGGGACAAATGTGACGGCAGGGAAAGACTAAAACGCAAGACGAGGTGGAAATCCAATCTATCCACATCCGCACCTGTCTCGCACTGGAGAGGCCAGGGTATTGGAGGACTATTTCATCGGGTCGCTAAAACAACGGTTGTTGCTGTCTCAGCTCATCCACCTGGCGCTCCAATTCCTCTACACGGTCCTGCAGACGGGCATTGTCGAGCCGAAGCAGGTCTAAGCGATCCAAGAGCTGCTCTCGCTGGATTTCCGTCCACTCCAGCGTTCGTTTCAACCCCTCCAGCTCAAGCTGGCTCTGTTGTCGTTCGTCAGTCGGGAATGCCATCTATCCTCCGCCTAACAGGCTGTTGAAAAAGTCCGCCAGCATCGTTCTCGCATCGCTTAGACCCTCAACGTACCCCAGAGGGTACGCCTCAGGCCTTCACTCGCTGCGGCCTTGCTGGACGGCCTTTTTGAACAGCCTGCGAATACAGCTGGAACCATCCATGTCTTCCTCCAGCCTTGCTAGTATAAATCCAGAAAAAATGGACGTCTATCACGACCTTGATACTATTTTCGTTATGTATGATAGAGAACTAATCTGGCCCTGAACACTATTTCTCATTCCACGTACTCAAAAGTAAGTACCGAGAACTTTCTTAATTCTCAGCAACCCCAGAAAATTGCGAATGCACTGGGCGGTCGGGTCATCGGCAATGTTAGGGATCAGTGTTGGAGCAGCAACCAAATAGCGGAACTGGTGAGAAGAACAGGAACGAGGATATCAATGACTAGCCACCTGAGATTCTGGCTCCGCAAGAAGAGCTCAAACCATCCGTCGAAACGTTTTAGAGAAACGGGCACCCGGGACGCAGAAATAGTTTTTTGCACCTCATCAATGGGCTGCTGTAACTTTACCACGATCTCTCTCGCCTCGTGGATAGGTCTGCACGCGTTAACGATGTTCATGGCGTCAGACCCATTCGTGTATCTAGCACGGAGATCCTGATCAAGGTTCTGTAGTAGTCGTTCTAGATCCGGAAGTCTTGCACTCAAATTTCCGATTCGTTTGGCATGATCAAGCCACCACGAGTACAGAGTCGACTGCCTCGGGTCGTTGGGGTAATCGCCATCTTTACTGGCAAGCCTGGCTGTTGTGATGAATAAGAGCCGGGTTCCAGTAATCCGAAGACGCCATTCAAGGAAGCTATCGAAGGCTGCCCATAGGAAATGAATGCTCAAGTAAATGAGAACACATAGCAGGCCAGTGCGGAGTACAGCGTCGGAGAGCCCGCTGAGTCTAAGACCTAGAAGACTGGAGCCGTCGTCAATACGTAGGTTAGCGAGAACTGCGGCCACGGCAATAGCAGAGATGATCACCAGGTTCTTGCGGACCTTCCAAGCGTTTTCGCTTAATTCGGGAGCGACAGGCTCGCCGAGCGCCTTCTCGACCGCATTGAGCTTCTTGTCCTCGGCGTCTTCGGTCATAGTTCTCCCTTAGTGATCTGAGCTTGAAGTAGACACCCGACTCGGGGTAAACCGCGAAGCTGTCACAGAAGCAGCGTAGTAAGATTGCCCTGAGGTGTCAATGCGCGCCGTCTGCCTACAACACGTTCCCTTTGAAGGCCCTGGCGCCCTTGCGACCTCTTTGGCCAAGCACGGTTGTTCTCTCGACTCCTATCTTGTGCAGAAGGTTGGCTTGCCGTCTGATCCTGGAGATCTGCTGATCGTCATGGGCGGGCCGATGTCGGTGAACGATCCCGATCCATGGATTGCTGAAGAGACGGCCTTTATCAGATCTGCGCTGCTCGCTGGAATGCCGGTGATCGGAGTGTGTCTTGGCAGTCAGTTCATGGCGAAGGCCTTAGGTGGAATCATTCGATCGGGTCGGGCCGTGGAAATCGGCATGACGACGATTCATCTGACCGACGAGGGGATGAAAGACCCGGTCTTTAGCTCATGCCCTGAGGCCTTCGACGTATTCGAGTGGCACGGAGAAATCTTTGATCTCCCCAAAGACGCTGTCTCATTGGCTGGGTCAGACGTCGCTCCGCTGCAAGCCTTTCGTTATGGATCTCGGGCCTATGGTCTTTTGTTCCATCTGGAGATGGAACCAGCCGGCATTGACGCGCTGTGCCGCGAATGTGCGACCGATCTGACGAAGGCAGGCCTCGCCGCGCAACACGTGAAAGCCGCGGCCCTCCCCCATCTACTGCAACTCCATCAGATAGCTGATCGGCTCATTGATTACCTTCTCTCTCCTCAACATTGATTACCGCCACGTTCCTGAAGTAGCCTAGGTGCTTCGTTGGCCCCGTCTGGACCTCTTGTTGGAAAGGAGTGCTGTTGAATTATGGCTGGTTTTCCCATTGAAGTCGCCACTCGAATTAAAACGCTTCCCCCCTACCTGTTCGCCTCGATCGACAAGATGAAGCAGGCCGCGATTGCGCGTGGCGTCGATATCATCAATCTCGGTATCGGCGATCCCGATTTGCCGACGCCGGCTCCGATTATCGAAAGCCTGGCTCTGGCGGCGAAGAACCCGAAGCACCATCAATATCCCTCCTATGAAGGGATGTTGTCGTTCCGGAAAGCCGTGGCCGACTGGTACAAGCGGCGGTTCAACGTGACGCTGAATCCTGCCGACGAAGTGCTGACCCTGATTGGCTCGAAGGAAGGAATCGGCCACGTCCATCTCGCATTCATCGATCCGGGCGATATCGTGCTTGTCCCCAGCCCAGGCTATCCGGTATATCCGGTCGGGACCAGCTTCTCGGGCGGGGTGTCACACCTCATGCCGCTCACGAAGGCCAACGGATTCCTGCCCGACCTGAACGCGATCCCCAAAGAGGTGGCGAAGAAAGCGAAGTTGATGTGGCTGAATTCCCCGAATAATCCGACCTCAGTCATCATGACGAAGGACTATTTCAAACGGGTGGTTGAGTTCGCGCAGGAGAATCAGGTCATCGTCTGTCACGACGCGGCCTATTCGGAGATTTTCTACGACGGCAAGGCTCCTGCGAGCTTCATGGAAGTCGATGGGGCCAAGGACGTCGGCGTGGAGTTCCACTCACTCTCCAAAACCTACAACATGACCGGCTGGCGCATCGGCTTCGTCGTCGGCAACAAGGATGTGTTGGCTGCACTTGGCAAGGTGAAGAGCCAGCTGGATTCAGGTGTCTTCGAAGCCGTGCAGGCCGCAGGGATCACGGCGCTGGGACTGAATGACTCCGTGACCGACGGGCTTCGAAAGATCTATCAGGAACGGCGCGACATCCTCGTCCCTGGCCTCAAACAGCTCGGGCTGGAGGTGGATCCGCCTCCGGCCGCGTTCTACGTTTGGGTCACGGTACCCAAGGGATATACTTCTACGTCTTTCACGGCTCACTTACTGGAGAAAGCCGGGATCGTGACAACACCCGGCAACGGCTTCGGCGCGCCGGGCGAAGGGTATATTCGGATGACCGTGTGTACATCGAAAGAAAGACTGGCAGAGGCGGTGGAGCGAATGAGAAAGGCGGGATTTTAGTGATGCGTGATGAGTGAAGGGTGATGAGCGCCGGACCGGTCTCATTTCCTCGTCACCCATCACTGATCACAGATCACCCATCACTGATATGCGCGAGACCGTCTTTATCGGGTTTGGCTCGAACGTCGGCGACAGGCTCGATTTCTGCGATCGCGCCGTGACGCTGCTGAGCCTGTTGCCGCACTCGCAAGTCCTGGGCGTGTCGCTGCTCTACGAAACCGAGCCCGTGAACGACCATGCCCGACCGGGGGACGAGTGGTTCTTGAACGGCGTCGTGCAGCTTGAGACCGATATTGCGCCGAAGAGCCTCTTGGACATCCTGCGAGAGATCGAGCGCTCGCTCGGCCGGGATGAGGACAATCGATCAGGCCCCAGGACCATCGATCTGGACATCTTGTTCTACGGCCAGCGGATCATCAACGAACCGGATCTCGTGGTGCCGCATCCTCGAATGCACCAACGTCGGTTTGTCCTCATGCCGTTGAGTGAACTCGATCCGCTGTTCCTGCATCCTTCACTCCAGCGCACAATCAGCCAGTTGCTCACCGAGGTCGGAAAACAGCCTGAGGTCCGTCTCCTGTTTCCCCAGCCCTCGACCAAATATGGGTCTCGTCCTGCCTGCAGCCCGCCCCCAGGCTCATGAAGATCATTCGCACGCCACGGTCCATGACTGCATGGAGCGAACGATTACGCAGGGAAGGTGTGACCATCGGGTTCGTTCCCACGATGGGTGCGCTGCATGACGGCCACCGCGCCCTCATACAAGCCGCACGGCTACGCTGTGATGCGCTCGTGGTCAGCATCTTCGTGAACCCGACACAATTCAGCCCGACTGAAGACTTCGCCACGTATCCTCGTCCGATTTTCCGTGATCGTGCCCTGTGCCGCGAAGAAGGGGTCGATGTCTGCTTTGAGCCGATGGCCAGGGCCATGTATCCCGAGGGCTTTCAAACGACCGTCACAGTGCCGGCGCTTGCGCGCCGATGGGAAGGCGAGGCTCGGCCTCATCACTTCGCCGGTGTGGCCACAGTGGTGACGAAACTCTTCGGAATCGTACAACCCGATCTCGCCTTGTTCGGCCAGAAAGATTACCAACAGGCGGCACTGGTAAAGCGGTTCGTCTCCGACCTGAATCTTGGGGTGACCATCGACGTCCGGCCAACCGTACGAGAACAGGACGGGCTCGCGATGAGTTCTCGCAACCGCTATCTCTCCTCTGCAGACCGCCGGGCTGCCCCCATCCTCTATCGGGCCCTCCTGGCCGGTCGCCAGACCATTGAGGAGGGGCGAGTGACCACTTCGGCGGTCGAGGACATCATGCGTAAGACAGTCGAACAAGAACCAAGCGCTCGCGTGGAATATCTCGCCCTGTGTGATCCAGTAACCCTGGAACCGCTTGAACGGATCGATCGCCGCGCCCTCTTGCTTGGCGCCATCAAGATCGGCTCCATTCGCCTCATTGATAACGTGTTGGTGACCGCTTCGAATCGGATGCGGCGCGCGCGAGTTGCCCAGGTCATCCGTTTAAGGCAAGAAAGGGACGTTGGCTGACTAAGAGCCCGAGGACAACCTGGCCCAAGCGGCGGTGATGTTCCGGTGGGACCTCCAAGAAGCGGATACCCATCGAGGATGGGCGAACGGAACAGACCATTGCCGTTTCAATGCGAATCGTTTCCTCCTCGACAGTGGGCTTCAACACCAATTCGACAAACGCTCCCTTGGGGAGCCCCGTCGTCTGGAGAGTGCAGCCATCCATTGAAATGTCGGCGACTCGATACGTCAATGGCAGCTGCTTGTGATCGAGGATCCGAGCGTCGATAGAGGCCATCAGACGCGTGTACTGACGCCGATCGAACGCCTGCGTATTGTGCCGGGCACCGGAATAGAATGCGCGAAAGCGATTCGTGCACAGCTGACATCGAAACGGAAACACATTGGCGCGGCTCAACAGGCGCTCGACCCTGCCCTCCTGGTAGGTCACGCGCACGAAAGGAGCCCCGCAAATTGGGCAGTGCAATTCTCTCATGAACCGGAAGGGGCCTCGTGCTGCGCAGGCCCCTGCTCCGCCACGATCGGTTCGATGCGCGCCGGCGAGTATGTGGCCGGCTTCACCCATTTCCCGTCTTCACGCTTGTACCCCCCAACCTTGGTCATGTTGGACCGATGCACTTCTCGAAAGACCGGATCCATGTCGATGCCATAGGACACGGCGGTGCCATAGACGACGTAGAGGAGGTCGGCCATTTCCTTGGCAATGGACGAAAGATCTTCCGCCGCGAGGGCCTCTTTCAATTCATCGAGCTCTTCCTGAATGAGCCGTACACGCAATTCACGGGTCCGTTCGTCGACGACCGTCGGGAAGGGATTGACGACGATGTCGAACGTTCGGTGGAAGGCTTCTACCATGGTCTGCTCGCCAGCCATCAGAAGCTCCTTATTCGCTGTTATAGGGCAACGCCTTGCGCGAGACCAGTTCTACCGGGTCCAACATGGGAATCTCTTTCTCCGTCGAGACGCCGAGCTCCTTGAACCGGCGGGCCGCCGGCAGGATTCTCGTTTCGAGCGACCCGACTGCCTTGTTGTATGAGAGGACGCTCTTTCCGAGCGCCTGACCGACGTCGTTCAAATGCTCTGTCAGCACGGCCATCCGTTCGTAGAGGTCCTTCCCCAACCGCCCGGCTTCCTCGGCATGCTCGGTCAATCGCTCCTGCCGCCATCCATACGCGACCGCCCGCAAGAGCGCCATGAGGGTCGTGGGGGTCGCGAGAACGACGCTTCGTAGAAACCCATCCTCGATGAGTCGGGGATCATGCTCGAGCGCAGCTCCAAGGAACTGTTCACCGGGCAGGAACAGCACGACAAACTCCGGCGCCTGTGCGAACTGATTCCAGTAGGCTTTGAGGCTCAACTCGTCCATGCGCGAGCGGACCTGTGCGGCATGCCGGCGCATCCCTTCGAGACGCTGTTCCTCAGTCGGAGCTTCATGCGCATCCAGATAGCCGGCCAAGACGGTCTTGGCATCCACGATAATCTGCCGCCCCCCCGGCAACTGGACCACCATGTCGGGACGGAGCCGGCCGCCATCGACCGTAATGGATTCCTGTTCGAAAAAATCGCAGTGCGCGACCATGCCGGCCAACTCGGCCACGCGTTTGAGCGTGATCTCGCCCCATTGGCCACGGATGGCAGGTGCGCGCAACGCCTTCACAAGGTTGCCTGTCTCCGATTGCAGTCGCTGCTGCGACTCGGCCAGGAGCTTCAAATGCTGATCGAGGCCTCCATAGGCCGCTTGCCGCGACTGCTCCAACTGCCGGAGTTGGTCGTCGTATCGATGCAGCGAGTCTTGGAGAGGTTTGACCAGGCTATCGATCGCCTGTTGCCGCTGGGCGAGATCGCCCTTGGCCTCGGCTTGGAGTGTTTCGAATGAGCTGCGCGCGAGGGTAAGAAAGGCTTCGTTGTTCTGTTTGAGGGCTTCGCCGGAGAGGGCCTGGAAAGTCCCAGCCAGTTCCTGTCGCGCCTGGCCCAATAGGGTTTTTTGTTCGTTGAGATGGAGCACGGCCTCAGCGGCCCTGGTCTCAGCCACTGCACGGGCCCGAGATGCCTCCGAGAGGTCCTGCCTGATACGATCGAGATCGAGGCAATTTTGCAGTACCTGTCGGCGCAACTCGTCTGCCAACGATTCCGCCCGCTGCGCTCGTTCGGCCGTGGTCAGCAGTTGTGCCTGCATGTTCCCGCGAACGCGGGCGGCAATCCAGAACCCGACGATCAGCGCGCCGAAGAGCCCTCCGACAAGAACCCCCACACCAAAGACCGTGCCATCAATCATGGATGATCGTCCACGTCATGTCGCCGGCCCACATTCGACCAGGTTGTTTGGTGTTGCAATGAGGGAAGAATGATCTCGGAGAGTACGGAAACTTTCGCAAAAGGTCAAGACCACACAAGGCGACAATCCCGTGCCGCGGAACCAAGTTCACACAGCGGCGTTGGCCCGACTAAAAGACTAGGGATAGATGGTCGACGACCTGGGGTGTTTGCCAGTCCATTGAAGCATCCAGGCTTGCTACAAGGATTCGGAGGGTTTGCCCGAAAGAGGGACGATCCGTTCGAGAGGATTATGAAGAAGAGGAACAGATCACAACACTTCAATGGAAAAAAACCGGACGATATCAGATGGAGAGACCTGCTTTTTGAGGCAATACCCAGCACGAGATGTGGAGGGCTGCTGACATTAGATGAGGAGCTTGGCGTCTTGAGAGATAGGAAGCTGCCGTCATTGCGCTGTGTCCGGTGCGGCGAGAGGATAGATGAGCTCATCTTACGGAACCGCGTGACGAGCACAAGATGCCAAACGGATCGCAGCCCGTCGCGACAGGACTCTTTGCCGGAGAAGCCTCGAAAAGGGCATGATCCAATGTTCAGCCTGATACGAGGGCCACTGTTTAGGAGTCAGACGACCAAGGGCCGTGTCGGGATGTTCGAGCAGGATCAGTATGAGAGGGAAAGCGGGGATCGAAGAGCCAATTAACAAAAGGGGGAAGCCACAATGGGACTGTCGGACAATCGTGAATCAGGAAATCTATCGATGTTTATTGCTGGAGCACTGGTCGGCGCGGGTGTCGCGCTTCTCTTTGCGCCGCAGTCGGGTTCTCAAATGCGCGGGCTCCTTCGCGACTATGCGGCACGGGCCAAAGATGAACTCGATGACGTTGTCGATCGCGGCGCCGATGCGTGGGACAGTGCGAAAGACCTCGGAGAGGAATACGTCGAGAAGGGAAAAGAGTCGTTGCGCGAGGCGGGCCGCCAGGCGAAAGGATTTGCCGAGGCGGGACGAAAAACCGTCCATGAAACAAAGGATGATTTGACCTCACAGCATCGCTAGAGGCTAACGCGACCATGGTAGTTTCATTTTTTTAATGGGAGGAGACTGTTCATGCATCGCACGGTCATAGCCGGGATCTTGGGAATGAGTCTACTGATGTTGACGGCTTGTGAGTCCATGACCGGAAAAACATCAGGCCAAACTATCGACGACGCCACGATTACGGCCTCTGTTCAAGGAAAGTTAACGAGTGACAAGCTGTCGAATTTTGCCCGTATCAACGTGGACACCGACCGGAGTGTCGTCACCCTAAAGGGAATCGTCCGTTCCGTGGAGGAGAAATCACGGGCGGAAAATCTCGCGCGACAGGTTGCGGGGGTGAAGAACGTCAACAACAACCTGTCGATCCAATCTATCACAATGGGCAATCCCTAAGAGATGTGTGAAGAAGAGAAGCTGGGAGGGCACCATGCCCTCAGGACCCTCATTGGTGATCGAAGGAGCGTCTTCTGAGATGACATGAATTGCGGTCAGACGGGGGCGATCAAATAACAAGAAGGGATGTATGAATAAGGATGATGGGCGTCTTATGCGGAAGTCCATGGCCAAGCGAGTGGTGGCACCCTCTGTCCACAGATCAAAACGCATACGGCGTCATGATTCCGTGGGACGCAAAGAAACGGCTACAGGCCGCGAACTCGCCCCTCCTGCCCTTAAGCTGCGCAGAGGACTGATACCAAGCCTCAGTCCTTTTTTAGCGCCGGGCCTGGGGCAAGTGGTAGCGCAAGCGCTACGACATGGGCGAATCGGACAGGTGAAAGCCGTCTTGGCTAATGCACACAGGCTGGTGAGCAAATATCCGCTGCAGGCGGTGCTCATTGGAATAGGACTCGGATATCTTCTTTCACGAACCAAAGTGGAATAGCCATGTCACCGGCAAGGGATGCAGGACGATCGGGGTTTGAATCGGCGGTGGTCGGACTCTTTAGAGATGTCCGCATGCTTGTCCGCCAGGAAGCGGCTCTGGCGAAACATGAATTTGAGTATGAGACCGGTAAAATCATCAAGGCGGTCGTGTGGTTCGCCCTTGCTTGCGTCATCATTGTCATAGGATTGGTGGGGATATCCGCAACCTGTGTGCTGATCCTGTTTGAGTATGCGGGATTGCCAGCTTGGACCTGCACCGCAATCGTGAGTGTCATGCTACTGGGTGGGGCAGGGGGGCTAGTGACGGCCGGCTGGGGGATGGCAAAATCCTTTCACATCGTGCCGGTACGAACCGTGAGGACCCTGGTAGACGACCTCAAATGGGTTGCGGAATGGGTACTCAGTCGGTACGCCTAGCAGCATTTGACCTACCGCTCCTGACATGCCCAGGCTCACTCTTCGATCGTCGGTCCTTGAATCCACGAAGAAGCAAAAGTGGTTTTTTATCTTCCATTGGCATATCACCAGCCCCTGTGAGCCTTCGAATTCATTCTTTATAACGTCTCTTGCCGCCTGATACCGGATCGCCGCGACGATGTTCGACACACCACACGAGTGTACGGATACACCTCGTCGTGACTTTTATCCGATTGCCCCGAGGTAGGGCCAGTAGCTCGGGAAATTCCCAGTAGCCGACCGGAAAGGCTCGTGCGATCCTTTGTGGTGAGATGTCATATCCTGAATAAATAGCAGGGCACGCAGAGGCAGATGGGAAGCGCGTATAGGGCCCGGGCGTAGAAATTATAATTATATGGTGGCAACCGCAGACGTCGCCTACGAATAAGAAAGAAAAAACGCAAATGTCGGTTCACACAAAAACGACCGATGCTGAAGCGGCAATCATGCTGGACATGCTCCGTAGAGACCATGAAAAGATCCAACAGCTATTTGACAAGTTTGGCGAAACGACGACGTGCAGCGAAAAACGGGACATTGTGACGGCGGCTATTGCGGCCTTGGAGATTCATACACAACTCGAGGAGGAGTTGCTTTACCCTGTCTGGCGGAGAAACATACACGACCAGGATCTGATGGACGAGGCCTGCGAGGACCATTATATCGTTCATCTACTTACAAAAGAATTGAAAAACATGAGTCCCGAGGACAAACGCTTTGATGTCAAGTTTTCGATCCTGAGCGAAACCGTGAAGCACCATATCGAGGAGGAGGAAGGAAAGATGTTTCCCCAAGCTCAGAAAGCAGATTGGGCGTGGGAAGAGCTCACGACGCAAGTGATCAGGCGCCGCCAAAGCTTGGAACAAAAATATGGGCAGGTCTTAGGCGAATAGTGCCATGGAATAATCGGCATGGTATCCCTCCTCTCAGGATGGTTGCTCGGAGTGCCGTTGGGTCTTGTGCTTATCCTCTTATCCTATGGTTCTTCGAAATAGTATGAATTGAGTGGCCTGTGACAATGTGAGGCGCTGAAAAATCCGCTTCGGCCTCAATGGCCAGCCGATCAATGTGAATCGCGACCTGCACTGGGAAGTGGCCGATAAAGGAGGTGTACGCCATGGCGAGCAGGGGATACTACACGGCAGGACAGGCCCAGGAATTGACGGGATCGATCGGAGAAACAGTCGATTCTGCAGAAGAGGCACTTCAAGGCACATTCCAGCGAGCGAAGAAACGCGCCGGCGAGGCCATTGAAACGGTCCAAGACGGGATACAACATTCTGCCGACTATCTTGAGAACAGCAGTCTTGTCGGCATCTTGGAGGACATAGAGACAATCATTCGCCGGTACCCGTTGCAAACCCTCGGGGTCGGTTTCGGATTGGGCTATTTGTTCTCGCGCCTTCACGATGAGTGAAGGAGGACCTCGCTCCTGATCATGTCTGATTCGGTAATCCATGGGAAAGACGTGGAAAAAGGGAGAACAGCATGGACCGAGCTGCGGAGCGCATCGCCCAAGATATCCGAAATATCGTCAACACGAGAGTCGCCATTGCGGAAAAACTGGGGGTCATTCAACACCATGTTGGAGGAACGATGAAACATGCAAAAGATGTGATCGGTGAAATGGCGGATAAGACGTCCTCCTCTGCACGCACTGCAACGGAGGTCACAGCGAACGTATTAGACCCGGTCGTTCAATTGGGCCGACACCCGTGGGCCTTGATCGGTGGAGCATTGGTCGTCGGATTTGCCGTGGGGACCATGCAACGGCGCGGTTGGAAACTTTCTGACGGGGTGGTTCCTTATTATCCTCCTAAGGCAAAGGGGGCGCCGATCATGCCCGCGAAGGGCTCTTCGTCATCCCAAACCGAAGAATCAGGAGTCTATCGATTTTATCCTCAGCATCGGGTGAGCAATCCGGATAGACCAACGATCTGGGCTGAGCTGGAGGAGACAGTGCGAGGTGAACTCGATGCTGCGAGGAGTGGTCTCATCGGAATCGTGCGTGGAATGGTACGGGAGTTTGTCCGTCGGGCAGTACCGGTGGTCGTGCAAAAAATCGATGGAAGCGGTCGGTCATAATAGCCTCATGCCATAACAGGCCGCTGCCCTCTGCCGAGAGGGTGGATCAACAAATGCCTGCGATTGTTGACAAAATTCCAGCCGGTTTTAGAAATATTTCGCAGGGGATGGTAGAGAGAAGCAGGTTGGTTTTTCGAGGCTATTTATGATGTTCGGGATATTATTTAACGAGCAACCCCACGTATCTACCTGTTGCCTTGAGACTGTTTTCAGAGGCTCCTGTTTCTTCCGGCCTGTACAAGTGTGATTGCTTCGGCATCTCTCTCCAATGGTACGTTCGTGCGTTGCTCAGGGTCGAGCCTTGCCCATGATTGAGGATTCAACTTGTCACCATGAATCCCTGCCGTTCGTACGGATTCCGACATTTGTACACATTCCTCAAATCCCCACACACTGAGACACAACACTAGGAAGAAAGGACGACATTGAGAAGAGTGCTCCGTACATGCAAGCCATCCTTGTACTCAATGAAGCCGAGCTTCTTAAACCTATTCATAAAGAAACTGACTCGTGACCGCGTGGTGCCCACCATTTCCGCAAGTGTTTCCTGACTGATCTTCGGAATGACGAGCTCCGGGTTATCCTCTTCCCCAAAGTGTGCCAGCAACAGGAGCGTCCGCGCCAACCGCTTCTCGGCTGAATTAAAAAGTTGATCGACCAGGTCCTCCTGGATGCGTACATTGCGGGTCATGAGGTGGGACATGAACAGCTCCGAAAAGGCCGGCTCATTGTGAAGCACGCGAGTCATGGTGGCCCTATCGATACGTACGATCGTGGAGCTGTCAAGGGAGGTGGAAGTCGCCGTGCATACCAGCTGCCCGGCAAGGGAGGCTTCGCCAAAAAAATCCCCGCTCTCCAAAATCGCGACGACGGCCTCTTTGCCTTGTGGCGAGATCACTGTGAGCTTGACCCTGCCATCCAGGATATAGAAGACGGCATTGGCCGTATCTCCTTGGGCAAAGAGAATCTGGTTTCTCTGACACTGCAGCGTGGTGCTCCCGTCGCCGGCTTTAGAGAGAAAGGTCTTGGGATTGAATGGCGCGGCTCGTTTCCGTGTCATTGTCATCCCTCCAAGTTGCCTCAATGTCGCAGTATGAGTGCCTGCTGAGACTGAAAAATCGCTGGCCATGACGGAAACTCCTTTTGTAAGAGAAAAATCGTACAACTGAAATTCAGCGTCCCGACAAAGTGCTCTCATGCAATGCGCGGCCAGTCGTCCGTTTCTCAATCATGTTCATGTTGCGGGCAACCAATACGGTTCCGGGGTTCGACAAGGACCGGTTCCGCAGAATGACTTCGTCGACCATGTCCCCACATTGAATACAACGGTGAACCCAAAACGTACTCTGCCCGCTGTCGCTCTCGAGATCGGTGCACATTTCATGTGCCATATATCCACTGCATCGCCTGCAACGGTCTCGAGTGGGGTACTGCGTATTTCCCCTGGTTGTCGGAGTAAGCGTCATGCTCGCGCTCATATCGGATCTCCTTTCAATTGCGAGATGGCAGAGCCCTTCTACATTGATGCACAGTCTACTGACCTCATCTGTGCGAATAGCCTAGCTGTCTCCCTAGTTTGAGCGGCTGCGTGCCCTGGCCCGGAATTCGGTCTTGAAACCTGGAAGCAGTGACGGATGGTTAGACGGGTCTATCGAAAGATCGGGGAATGAGGGAACATAGGCCGAGGACAGCACAAACTGACAAGGCAGGAAAGCCGAAGTTCAGAGACAGACGTAAACGATGGGTGTGATCAAAGAAGGTCGAAAGATCCCGGCAGAGGGATATCGAAGACGAGAGCGGTCATTGGGCTGTGTGAAGACTCCACGCTTACAGCGATGCCCAAGAGCGTACCGCGGGCCTGAATTCCGGAGAAAATCATTTCCACCGTCTGTCCAGACGGCGGTGGGTCCTTCGTTCGGGACAACCGGGGCTCTCCATTGATCACCGCCCTCACGCGTATGATTGATTCCTGTTCCCCTTCCATAGACACGGTGATCGATGAGGATATGCCATCATGCAGGGCTTGCCGAAGAAAGCCACGGATCGCTCGGTACAGAAAGTCGGTGATCGGCTCGGGCAACCGGATATTCGAAGAAACGGTCGTCACATGGACCGGATATCCCCCCTGCTGCATTTCGAGCGCCAACATATGGAGGGCACTATTGAGCTCCCCTGTTCGCAGGCCTGCGGGAGTCAACTCCTCGATCAACGACCTGGTGCAGGCGAGCGAATCCTTAAGTAACTGATCTACTGCCATGAGGCTGGCCGCAGCGGGCCCTTGCAAAGATGGCCGCTGGGCTTGATCCAGATGTAACCGCGCCACATAAAGGAGTTGCCGCAGTCGATCATGGATGTCATCCGCGACATGCTGCCGCTCCCGACTGTCACTCAAAATCCATTCGGCCGCCAGTTGTGGGATGGTGCCCTGGAACTTTCCCGATGGCGCGATGTTCTCAAGAGAAAGACGTTCCGCCGCCATCGGCCTCGGACCGGCCTGTGCGTCTCGATCGGACGATCGCCCCCGGCGTTCATGCTCCAATAGGGTTTCCAGCAGACTGCGGCGGGTCACCACTCCAATGAAGTCTCGGTGAGACCCGAAGACGGCCACCGCATTGTCGGTGAAGTGTTGAAACCGGGACACGACATGGGCCAGCGGGGTCGATCGTTCGAGAGTATAGGTATTTCGACTGGAGATGAGATCCGCAAATATTCGGAACGGATAGCGTCCCACCCGGTCGCGATCTACCACCCCGAGAAATGGGGGTTGGGATGGCGCAAGCGAGGATGGAAGATCTTTGAAAACCGCAAAGACCTCGCAAGATAAATCCATGCTCACATCGCGTGGACGCATCTCTTCGCCCACCGCGATGATGTTCGGCGTCAGCGCATCCTGAGCGGTGAGCCCCGTCAATCCAGTTCTCCGGTCAGAGAAATTTCCATATCCAACTGGAGATGGAGAATGTCTTGCGAACTCATGAAGGGTTTGATCTGATCGTGGACGAATTTGAGCAGGCGGTCTTTCGTCAAACGTCGGAGCAGAATGGACTTGATCAGCACGTCCGCAATGATCTCATCGTCCATGGTGATGTGTTCGAATTGATCGGGAATCAGGAGGTTAAGAGCCTTTCTGAGGGCAGCGGTCCCAACGGAGGCCTCCCTTCCGATGATCAATCCGTCGGTGATCGGCGGAATGGCAAATTCTTTGATTCGGGCATGCAACAAGAACTTCGGATCGCCGGAGGATATGGACATCAACGTCCTTCCCAGAAATGTGTTGGAGGATGCAGGGGAAAAGTCGGTTGGGTTTATAACACACCTCCTTCCAGCGTCACAACCTTTCGAATTTTGATCGATAGAAAACTAGGGAGTTTCCCAGTAGGACCAGGAGGAGAATGGTGGCACAAGAGCGTAACTCGGGAAAGTCCTAGGGTCGGAAGTCCATCCGATTGCCGAACGGGCGAAAGGGAGGGTCGAGCATGAACATCCTAGACAAGATAACGTTGATCCCGATTTGCTGCGTATGCAATCGAGTGCGAGACGACCAACAGAGCAGCCAGCGACCCACGAGCAAGGGTCGCGAGCAGTGGATGTCGTTGAGCGCGTTTCTGCTCCTCTACCGAATCGCACAAGATGCCTATAAGCTTAGCCAAATCTATTGTCCTCGATGCTTGGAGTACATAGAACAATTGGGATTCGATCAGGTGGAGTTGGAAAAAGATCCGGGGCAATTGCGAGCAACTTCTCAGGCGGAGCTCAGGGGATGGATTGCCAACGCCATCGATTCGGCATCCGAATGCGACCTGGAAACGCTCGTGTTAGGCTGCAGCCGTTTTTCCTGGAATCAGGTTTTCCTGGAGGTGGACCACATGAGTCGTGCAGGTCTCATCCGTCTCACGAGGTCGATTGATGGGAGATACCGCGTGAGTCCACCCATATTAGCTCGACCTGAAAGAATGCAGGTTCTTAGTAGGTGACCCCCTCCCCGCTAGTAGTAATAGAGGCCACCATCGTATTCTATCGATTGGCTGAACGCACCGTTCCGGACAACAGCCTTGTTCCGACCCGGTAAATCCTATACGGAACTGTGTAACTGTGTATTAGGTCCGTCCCCGCAGTCGTGGTAGCTTTGCGTCTTTCGCCTCTCTCGTGAAGCGTTCTTCCTCGAAGGAGAATCCCTGGCAATCTCGGCACTCTTATTAGCTCAGCCGTCTCCGGTCCCATATGGGTCTGGAATTCCAGGACAACCCAAATGTCCAACACTCGAGGTAACCAGATGACACCGACCAGGCGCTCAATCGCTGGAAGCAGCGATCCGGCTTCTGCAACCTCATGAGGTGAAGCCTCTGCCTGGATAACTCTCGAATGAAAGTATTCCCAGGGGGGACCTGAGTGCTTATTTAACTCCAACCAGGGGTTTCCCTAGGGGGAGACTCATCATTTTTCATATATAGTCGGCTCCCTGCCTATGGAGGTTAGGCCAATCTCCCACCGGGTCACTGCGGGCAAATGACCGAAAGCCCGGAGGGCTCAATCATGCCCATCAACGAAGGATGACCATGTTGGGGCCTGCCGTTCTTTCTATGAAGCTGAAGGAAGTCTACCGGTTGTTGCCTGCCCTCGCGGGCCTGGCCGGCGTTTTTATTCTCGATCTCCTCACTCCCCTTGGAGTTACCGTATGGATCGGGTATGTTTTTCCGGTCTGGTATGTCTCCCGCCACTCGCTTGCACCCGCCGTTTCCCTTTCCTTCTTTGCACTCGCATCCACCGGGTTGATTGTCGCCGGCTATTTCCTTTCGCCTCCCGGGATGCATGCATCCATTGCAGCATTGAATCGAACGATCGGGGTTGTATGCCTCTGGGTCTATACCCTCCTGCTCATGCGGACCCGTTCCGACGGCGATCGATCGAAATGGGCCCGGGAACACCACGTGACTGAGCGAGTGCGGCAGGAAGAGGCGCTGCGAGAAAGCGACGCTCGTTATCGGGACCTCATTCAGGCTCTTCCCGCTGCCGTGTATACCTGCGACGAGCGGGGGCGCATTATGCTCTACAACCAAGCTGCGGTCGACTTGTGGGGGCGCGAGCCGGAAGTCGGCAAGGATTCGTGGTGCGGATCGTGGAAGATCTACCGGCCGGACGGTGCCCCCCTTCCATTGGACGAATGTCCGATGGCCGTCACATTGCGTGAAGGCCGGGCGATCCGCGGCGAAGAGATCGTCATCGAACGACCCGACGGCACGAGGCGCCATGTGCTGCCCCATCCCGAACCGATACGAGACGCCGAAGGAGCGATTGTCGGCGCCATCAATATGCTCATCGACGTGAGCCCCCTCCAGCAGGCTGAGAGGGCTATGGCACATTTGGCGGCGATCGTGATGTCTTCAGAGGACGCGATCATCAGCAAGGATTTGCAGGGCATCGTGACGAGTTGGAATGGGGCAGCGGAACGGTTGTTCGGATATACGGCGAAGGAAATGATCGGACAGCCTGTGAGTCGGCTCATCCCCCCGGAGCGGCACAATGAAGAACCGGGCATCCTCGAACGGATCAGGCGGGGCGAATCGATCGACCACTATGAAACGGTCCGGCGCAGAAAAGACGGAACCGACCTCCACATTTCGTTGACCGTATCGCCTTTGATTGACCTTCATGGAAAAATCATTGGAGCCTCGAAAATCTCCCACGATATCACGGAACAGAAACGCGTGGAAGAGGCGCTTGGGGAGCGCGATCGCGCCCTGACGACGGTCAATGACGCCTTGCAAAAACAGACAGCGGCCCTGGCCGAAGCCAATAAAGAGCTGGAAAGCTTTTCCTATTCGGTCTCGCACGATTTACGGTCGCCATTGCGCACCATTGACGCCTTCATTCGTATCCTGGAGGAGGATCATGGCCCTCACTTGAGCGGCGAAGCGCATCGCTGTTTGACCATCGTCGGCAAGGCCGCCGTTCAAGCGAGTGAGTTGATCGACGATCTCCTGGAATTTTCCAGATTGGGCAAGCAGGGGATCAGTCTGTGTGCGGTCATGATGGCGGACCTGGCGCGGGAGACGGCAGATGATGTGCGAATCACGCAGAAGGACCGGAAGGTGGACCTCATTATAGGAGATCTACCTCCTTGCCGGGGAGACCGCAGGCTCATGAAAATCGTCTGGGCTAACCTTCTCGCGAACGCTTTTAAATACACCATAAATCGGAACGAGGCCACGGTCGAAGTGGGGTGGATGCCGGACGACAGGAGTGAGGAGTGGGTGACCTATTATGTGAAGGACAACGGCGTCGGGTTCAACATGAAATATGTGCACAAGTTGTTCGGCGTGTTTCAGCGGTTGCATCGGAAAGAGGATTTCGACGGCACCGGCGTCGGCCTGGCTATTGTCCAGCGCATCGTCCAACGCCATGGAGGGCGGGTATGGGCTGAGGGCAAGGTCGATGGAGGAGCCACATTCTTTTTTTCCCTGCAAAAGGCCACGGCATGATAAGCGGGGCGGACATTCTGCTGGTCGAGGACAATCCCGAGGATGTGGAAATCACATTGCGGGCCTTCCTGAAATATCGACTCGCGAACAAGATTCACGTGGTAAGGGATGGGGAAGAAGCATTGGATTGCCTGTCCAGCACAGGGCAATATACAGACCGGTCCGTCTACTCGAATCTTCGATTTATTCTGCTGGACCTCAAACTCCCTAAGGTCGATGGTATAGAAATCCTGCAGCGGTGTAAATCGGATCCGCGCACCAAGAATATTCCTGTCGTGGTTCTGACCTCTTCCAGGGAAGAATACGATCTGGCCGATAGTTATAGTCTCGGCGTGAACAGTTATGTCGTCAAACCGGTCGGCTTTCCCCAATTCCCCGAATCGGTTCGGCAGCTTGGTCTCTATTGGATGGGGCTGAATAAGGTTCCGTCGAAAACTCACCCATAACGGGAAAGGGTAGGCTGTCCTCAATGAACAAGTTGAAAGATGGAGACTCCGCGTATGGCCGACTTACGCATCTTACTCGTTGAAGACAATCCGTGGGACGCCGAAGTGACGGTCCGACAACTGCAAAAAAGCGGCTACGACTTCGAGTGGCGCCGTGTCGACACCCAGGCTGACTTCATGAGCCGCCTGGCCCAAGATCCGCCTCACATCATTATTTCAGACCATGCCATGCCGCAGTTCAGTTCGGCCGCAGCATTGCAGTGTCTGCGCGAAAGCGGGCTGAGCATTCCTTTCATCGTCGTGTCCCACGCCATCGGGGAAGAAGAAGCGGTGCGGCTGATGCGCGAAGGCGCGGCCGACTATCTCCTCAAGGACCGCATGGCCCGTTTGGGCGAGGCGGTGCGCCATGCGTTGGAAGAACGGCGGCTGCGTACCCAATATGCCGGAGCGCAGCAGGATCTCCTGCTCCTCAACCAGGAGCTGGAGAAGCGGATCGCTGAAAGGACCGACGAGCTCGAGATCGCGAATCGCGCATTGGCTCGCAAACTCTCCGAACGGAAGCAGTTCGAAGAACGGCTTCGCGAACTCACCGTTACGCTCGAAGAGCGGGTCAAGGAGCGAACCCAGGAACTCGCGACTTCTTACGCCAGGCTTCGTGCCCTCGCCACGGACTTGACGGTGGCTGAACAGACGGAGCGGCGCAGGGTCGCCACGGAGTTGCACGACTATTTGGCCCAGTTACTTGTCGTCACTCGTATGAAAGTGGCCCAGTTACTCAAGCAGGATCACGATCCTGAAGCGCGGAAAATCCTGCAAGAGGCCGATCAACTGCTCCATCAATCGCTCGACTATACCAGGTCGCTGGTGTCGGAACTGACACCGCAGGCTCTGTACGAGCGTGGGTTGGGCGCCGCCCTGCACTGGCTGGGAGACCAGATGCGCCGGCAGCAGGTACTGAACGTCGAGATGGCTGTCGACGCGCCAGACCTGTGTCTTCCCGAGGCAGACGCGGTGCTACTGTTCCAATCGATACGGGAATTATTGTTCAACGTGCTCAAACACGGGAAAACCGATCGGGCGTTTGTCTCGATGCAATATGCCCGGAACGTGTTATCCATCACCGTGTCGGATCAGGGATGCGGCTTCGATGTTGCGAAATTACGCGACGACCGTTCCGACAGGTTCGGCCTGCTGAGTATCCGGGAACGGATGATGGCCCTCGGTGGTGGGTTCGACCTGCAATCGATGCCGGACAAGGGAACGATTGCATCGCTCCATCTGCCATTGACGTCGTCCGGCGACAGCATCGAGGTTCGTGATGCTGAAAGTGGTGGTCCAGTTCCCTTACGCCCAGCGCCTCGGCAAAACCAGCATCCAAGCGCCGCAACCCCCTCCCTCAGCGATGCACATGTCTCGACTCCGGTCCGGGTGCTGATTGTCGACGATAGCGACCTGGTCCGGGAAGGTTTGCGGAGCGTGTTGGAGCAGTATGGTGACATTAAAGTGATCGGAGAGGCTTCGATGGGAGAGCAGGCGCTTCAGTTGGTGTGCCTGTTGAATCCCGAGGTCGTCATCATGGACATGCATATGCCGGGTTGGAGCGGGGCGGAATCAACCCGGCGTCTGTTGGAAGAGCGGCCTTCAACCGTGGTGATCGGACTGTCCGTTCAAACCGATCCACACATAGCCCAATCTATGCTGGCCGCCGGAGCTGCCGCTTTCTTGACGAAGGACACCGTTGCGAACGAACTGCATGCGGCAATCCGCACGGCGTTACGTCGTGGGGCCCTATCCAGGTCTACCATACCCTGTTCTCCCGCCTAACGTTGGCAGGGGGGCCAGAGGCGAATCGATTGACTCATCACGCCACATCCGGAAGCAGAGGCGCCCGTTACGCAGGAGGACGCTTGCCCGTTATGAAGCTGACGATGGCGACGATGACGAAGATGACAAACAGCACATAGGCAAAATAGGTCGCCGTGCCTGCCACTCCAGAGACCCCCAACAGTCCCGCGATCAACCCAATGATAAGAAAGGTCACAGCCCAGTTCAGCATGATGGCACCTCCTAGGATGGGAAATTGATCTCGTCGATGTGACCATACCCAACACTGCACGAAATAGTCGGCCGCATCGTGTCGCTATCGCTTGAGCCACTTCTCCTTGCCTCTCTCCGAATGGCCCGCCGGAAGTAGCCGCCTAGAAATGGAAGTTAAGACCGACCGTGACCATATGGCCGTTGTCATTGAACTTCTTATCCTTGATGTTCTGGTCTTTAGACTGAATATCCTCCAGCCAGATATATCGATAGGTACTGTCGATCGAGACCCGGCTGCTGAAGAAAAACTGGAGACCCCCTCCGGCATGGAGGCCGAACCGATTTTGGGTATCATCGAAATTTCCCGGCCCTTTGACCGTGGTGTAGTACCATCCACCGCCGCCGAGCAAAAATGGCGCCAACCGGGTCTGGCCCAGGGGATAGATCAACGCCGAGACCTGCACAGGATAGGTGTGGATACGCGATCCCGCCGTATCCTGTCGCCGATAATCGGCTGATCCTTCGAAGGCGAGATACTTAAGAGGGTACACCCGAACCTGTGCACCGCCGAACCACCGAGCCTGCTCGTCCTTTGGATCGTAGTACGTCGCTCGGCCACCGACGGAGAAAAAACCGATATCCATCTGTTTGAACAGATCGTCATCGGCGAAGGCTTGTTGCGGAATTATGGCCGGTATGCCGGACGCGACAATGACAAGCGTGAGGATGACAACAATAGGTCTCATCGTCGAATCTCCTTGAAATGCCCGGTCACATGTTAGGTTTTTGGGATGGCCTGTTGTATTCGAACCACTCGTCGACCCATTTCTTCACTTCTTCCTTGCGATCTCCATAGCGTTCCTGAATTTTGCCCTCCAACTTGTCGCGACGGCCTTCGATATAGAGAAGATCGTCATCCGTGAAGTTGCTCCATTTCTTTTTCAGCTCGCCTTTGAACTGTTTCCATTTGCCCTGGAACTGATCTTCATTGATGACCAAAACCGACGGAGGAGAGGTGGGAGCGAGGAAAACATCTTTCTGAGGCCCTGCCCAAGTCGGCATATGAGTCGCGATGATCACGAGTGCGCCGAGGCTCAGACTCAACATCAAGGTTCGCATCCCCATCTTCATGATCCTTTCTTTGCTGGTTCGGGTGCGCCAGTACGATCGTCCCGATCCTGATGGCCTGACGATGATAGAGGTCGCTTTCTCCTGTGCATTCATCCGAACGTACGGAAGCGAACAAGATTGATCGACCATCTGAGTGACTACTTCATGGTTCGTGGCTGTCCGACTGGATCTTTTGATTGCGAGGAACGGTACCATTCATCCGCCCACCGGTTGATCTCGTCCTTTCGGTCGGCATAACGCTCCTGGACCGTTCCCTTGAATGTGTCGTAGTCCCCTTCGATCTTCAGAAGATCGTCGTCCGTAAAATCACCCCACTTCTTTTTAAGCTCGCCTTTGAACTGGTTCCATTTGCCCTTGAAATGATCGGCGTTCATGTCTCCTTCCTCCTTTTCGTTTATTAGATGGCGCGAGTTCCGGTGTCCGGAGCGGCGGCTATTTCACGGTTGATGGAGAGTGTGAGAGCCCGTCCGACGTCCATGCATGTCATCTTGAGAAAGGCTATCGGGCTGACTTGTAGCGGCACAGGCAATCCAATGTGAGGCATCGCCAGCCGGTCCGACTGAAATGTGATGGTGAGTAGTCTCATAGATTCCCCCTCCCATACTCGTTTCTGGCTCTCCTAGCCAGCTGATGATGATGTATACCGTGGCCGGGAGGCGTTAGATGACTGGGTCGCTCCCTAGTTCATCGCGCAGGCAACCCGAGCTTGACTCGACAGGACACGGGCCTCTCATGAAGAGGAGGAAACTCGAACGCGATTCGAAAAGCCGAGCGTTCGATGCACAAGGATGAGTGGGGAGAGCGATCCAAATGCCAATCAAAGAGGCAGTGACGCTCCGCCTACGGAATAGCGGAACGCGAGAAGGAGCGTTGTTCTCCTCATTGTGTGGGATCGAGCACCGTTATTTCTTCACGAGACGAAATGACTCTCCACATACAGTCTATCGAAAGACACCGAAGAGCCAGAGGATGATCAGCAATGAAAACGGAACTCCCAGCAGCCACAGAATAAATGCTTTTCCCATGATGGCCCCCCTCTTTTTAGCGTGAATGAACCGGATCACGACCAGCTGGATCCATTGCAGGCCCTTTTTCTTCGCATGATGCGCCTTCCGTTGCGTCATTCCCTCTTCAACGATGAGCCGATCTATGGTTCGATGTCGCGTCGGCCCGACAGCTTCTGGCTCTTATCCCGCAGCCCATCCAGTACCTCACCGACAATCGTTCTCATATTGTCAGGGGCCAAGTCCCGGATGACATCTTTGTACATGCCGCAATTTTCTTTAGCCTTGAGTGGGTTCTCTTCGTGTTTCTGAAGGCATATTCGATAGAGCTTGACCATTTCCGCCACTTCTCGATAGATCGCTGTCTCTGCAGCGTTTCTGGACGCCTTCGTGTTGGAATCTTCATTGCCCCAAAACTCAGGCACCCTGGAAGTCCGTCCAGCAGCAGTGCTCCACGCACTAGGCTCATCGTTCTTACGGAGTTCCTATGTGGTCCAACCATTCCCGACTCATCCGTATTGTCCAACCCAGAAATCATGGTTCTCATTGTCCTCCTCGGCTTCATTGTGCTCTATGTGAATCCCCTCCGTTCAATCCATAGGTCAGGCCGGCTGAGCCTTCAACTCTCGCTCCCAATGGCCATGTTGGGGTAGTTCTGCACATGGGCTTCCCATCTGGCCATAGACCGTCCCGAGTGGATGAGCAGCTTGTCCCGCCTGCTTCGACCGAGATAGAGAGCCGCGGAGAAACCCGCAAGCCCTCCTCCTACGATGATGACTTCTCCTAAGGCCACGCGCTTCACCTTTACCGAATGGGCAATCTCTTCTTGGCATGCCCGCTGCTCTGCGGCCTAGCCTGACCCTTGCGCTGGGGGCGCTGGGCCATGCCCGGAATGGGCATTGCCCCCTTATTTCCCGCTGGTGGTATTCGGGACCCATGAGATGCCGCGTACACCGCTGTGAACTCTGCCCCGAACAGAAATATCTGAGAGGCGTAATACACCCACAGTAAGATGACAATGAGTGAACCGGCTGCGCCGTAGGCCAATCCCACCTCGCTCTTGCCCAGATACAAGCCGATCAAAGACTTGCCGATCGCGAACAAGAACGACGTCATACCCGCGCCAATCCACACATCCTTCCAGCGGTTCGACACGTTGGGGATCAATTTGTATATCATCGCGAACAGGAGGGTAATCACCACGAATGAGACGAGAAAATTGATCGCCTCAAGGATGGCTCCCGGTGCCGGGAGGACACCTTCGAGCGTATTTCCCACGGCAGCCAGTCCCGCGCTCAGCACTAGGGAAACCAACAGTAAAAAGCCGCTTCCCAGTACCGCCACAAACGAAATGAACCTGTCTTTCAGGGTTTGGATGATCCCCAGTCCTGGCTGGGCTTCCACACCCCAAATGGTGTTAAGGGCGTCTTGGAGTTGGGCGAAGACGCCGGTCGCGCCGAACAGGAGAGTGACGAGGGCGAAAGCTGTGGCGATAAGTCCCGTCGAAGGCTCGCGCGCATTTTCAAGCATGCCTTGAATGGCCTTCGCACTATCCTCGCCGACGAAGCCTTGAATCTGCCCAATTATTTGACCTTCAGCCGCTTCTTGGCCAAATACCGATCCAGCGATCGCGATGACGATCAGTAGCAGAGGAGCCAGGGAGAAGACCGTATAGAATGCCAACGCGGCACCCATGCGCTGGGCATGATCCTCCATCCATTTCACATAGGTTGCGCTCAGGAGAGTCGAAATGCCCTTCAGGTTCACCTGATCCTCCATACTCCACAACCTACCAACGGGAAAGCCGAGAACAGGTTGATCCCTCGGCTTCCCCGTTGGAGACAGGGCCCCGCATGCTGTCTTACTTTTTCTTGGAGGCCTTGCCCTGACCGTTTTTAGAAGTCGCGGCGATCTTTCCCATTAACTGCTCCTTCCGCTTCGTCACGTGGGAATAGAGCTCTTCCCTCGCGATGTCGCAGTCTTCGGCCTTCGGAAGCATGTCCGACTCTTCTTCCTTGATGTGATGCCGGACGTTCTCCGCCAGGACGGTAAACTTCGCATCATAGCGTTCGTCGCGCGGTTTCATTTTTCTCAATTCACCGATCAGCCCATGGACGACATGATGTTCTTCCAGAGCTTCATCCATAAGATCGTCGTCATCGATTTCGCCCCGAATCGTCGGATAAATAAGTTCTTCCTCCAACTTGCTATGCACCTCAAGCTCCGTCAATGCCGTCTCGACGATCCGTTGCTTGGCTTTGGCATCTTCGGCCTGTTCGAACTCTTCGAAGAGGCCCTTTACTTTCCTGTGGTCTTCCCGAAGCCGGTGCGTCACCGATGACGCACCGGCTTCCTGGGATTTGGTCGACATAAATTATTTCCTCCTTCTCATGAATATATGAAGCTTGATGACGAACTCTGTAGGCAGTGAACCGCGGGAGGAGGCCCGACTGGGCTCCTCCCATGGGACACCGCCAGAGGACTACTTCCCGCAGGTGATCTTCATCGACTCGATCTCGTTGGACATGTCCAGCTTGGACAGGTCCGGCACCCGCTGGCCCGGCGTGAAGGCAAGCTCCGTCCCCTTGAAATCCGGCTTCGAATACGCCAGCACCGTCGCGTCGGATCCGACAATGACGCTTTGAATGTCATCGTTCCAATTCTTCCCATTGAGGTTCTTCAGGGACGCGTACTCTTTGGGGCCCTGCAGTTTGACATGCGCGTCATCGGCGTCATATTTGTTGTCATCGAATATCTCTATCCAGCAATTCTTATCGACGACCTGCATCTCCATATCCGCCGCCTCGACCGACAGAGCGCCGACGGCGAGCACTCCTCCCACGAGGAATAGTTTGAACCACATCATGGCTATCCTCCTTTAGAAAATTAGTGAACGTTTAGAGGGAACAAAGATTCCCAGCCTTGCCGCGGTCGGAATTTCTCGCTCATCGCCCCTTAGGCCTTCTCGTTCACCGTGAGATCGTTTTTCACGGACTTCACGCCCGGGACTCGCCAGGCAGTCCAGGACGCATGCGCGCTGGTCATAATGTCCCGCACCTCTCCCGTGAGCGAGACGACTCCCGCATTGGTCTGAACGGCGATATCGGTCCTCTTCAGATGCGGGTCCTTCGCTAGATGTTCCTTGACGTGAGCGGTAATGACCTCATCCTTCTCCTCCACGGCGGCGCGTTTAGATGGAGCCACGATCTGTAGTTCGTTCTTCACACTCTTCACGCCATCAAGCCCTTTCGCAATGTCCTCTGCGGCCTGCCTGGCTGCGTTTGAATCGACCTTTCCCCTGAGCATCACGACGCCTTGAGCGGTCTCGACATCAATCTGCCGTCCTTTCACCCGGGCATCGGAGAAGAGCGCGATTTTGCTCTTGGCCGTGAGCCACGAGTCGGAAAGCGGACCCTGCTCATCAGCCGGACCGCGCGCATCCGCCACCCCGGTGAGGAATGTTCCCCCGACAACCAATGCTGTGCAGAGCGTCAAGACATAACGTGTATCCATAGTCTTCTCCTTCACTGATAGTGTACAAATTGCACGGAGATTCATCCCGCTCGATGATGCTGTCTCCTATGCCGTTCTTATTTTCTTATACGGTGAGCATTGAAGATATAAGACTGGTCTGTACCCTAGTTCATATTGGAGGCAACCCCAGCGAAGGATGGGAATCGATGACTTGTGAAGCGCCCCGCCTGATGAGGGTGCAACTACTTAGATGTTTTAAATGACAGGTGAGGGGCTTATAACGCGAGGAAGACACTGGCAGCTGGTCGACACGAGCCGCTCCGCCGAAGAGCGGCAGAGCGACTTGGAATCATACTATTTTTCTTTCAAGAGGCTTACAAGGTCTTCGGCATGCTCCTCTTCCTTGGCTTGGATTTCTTCAAGTAACCGACGTGTGGTGGGATCGTCGGTTCCGACGAAATGAATCATTTCCCGATAACTATCAATGGCGATTCGTTCGGCAACCAGATCTTCCTTGATCATATCCTTGAGCGATGTCCCTTCGACATATTCGGCATGGCTGCGGCTGGAGAGTCCATCGGGTGAGAGATTCGGCTCCCCTCCCAGCTGAACGATGCGTTCCGCCAACTGGTCAGCATGGGCCTGCTCTTCTTTGGCGTGCTGCAAAAATTCAGACTTGACACTTTCAGAGGACATCCCTTGGGCCATGAAGTAGTGACGCTTATAGCGGAGCACACACACCACTTCCGTGGCCAGCGCTTCGTTCAATAGTTTCAGCACTGTCTCGAGCTTCGCCCCATAGCCCGGGGTGACCGCGCCCTTGTCGATGTGCTGTCGTGCGCGTTCGCGTAACGTCTTAATGTCGGTCATAAAGTTGCCGTCTTTCGACTTTGCATCCATGAAATCCTCCTTCGTTGTAATTGTCAGATGATAGCCTGAAATGAATACGATCTTGTGTCAGAAAACCAGGGTGAGTGAATTCCCGTACGACATTCCGAAGTTTTCCGGTCAAGGGGCCAAGAGTCATCCAACATGAGGTGGGTCCCTGGCTCGCTACTCGAAACGAGGTACGCCAAAAATTAGGATCCTGCTGAGGTTGGAACATGGAATGCCACCCGTTGTTGGGATGAGGCATGTGCATAAGATGATAATGGATGCGCGTGAGCGATCTGACTAGGTGGAACCCTAGAGGCTGGTCCCACAGTCCCTAGCGGATTGCGGAGGGGCTACATTGGCACATGAGCGCTTCAAGAATGCGTACCAATGGTATGAACAACAGCCATAGATCTCCACAAGAGGCGGAGCCGTGTGAGGCCAATGTACCTCATTCCGCTTGTTTGCCCTAAGCTAGGGTTACCCATAGGTTGTGCACCCCGCCGATGTGGTAACATCGGCAGGGTGGTACGGGGGAATTGAAATCTGATCGACATCGTTGAACATTCAACTCAGCGTTAGAACGTATCGGTGATTGAACTCGGGAACGGATATGCATGAACCTCGAGTTTTCATTGCCGACGACCATCCATTGGTAGTGGAAGGATTTCGGCAATTACTAGCCAATGACACGGTGATTGTCGGGACGGCTCACAGCGGGGCGGAATTACTGGAGAAGGCCCCAAGTTCGGCTCCAGACATTGTGTTGCTGGACGTGTCAATGCCGGACATGAGCGGTTTTGATCTTACCCACTTGCTGAGACAGAAACTCCCCAGGGTAAAAATCATTCTCGTGACCATGTTAAGTGAGCCGTTCTATGTCAGCGAAGGCTTTCGAAAGGGCGCCAATGGTTATGTACTCAAGCAATCCGCTTCGATCGAGTTAATGGCTGCCATCAGCACGGTCATGAGCAACCGCCGGTATGTGTCTCCTGATGTCGCGGCGGATGTTCGCGAATCGATCGAGCAACCATGGATTCGCCCAGAAGGGTACAGTGTCGAATTGACACCGCGGCAACGTGAAGTCTTACGAATGCTTGCCAATGGTCTATCGACAAAAGCGATTGCCACGACGATGGGCATCTCGGCAAAGACCGTGGAGTTCCATAAGGCAGGGATTATGAAAAAGCTCGGCGTCAAGACTGCTGCCGAGCTGACAAGATTCGCATTGGCACAGGGGCTGATCGAGCTTTGAAGCATTACATCGGACCCCGAGGTCAGATGTTTCTTGTCATGAATGACAGCGAATTAGGTTAGATGGTGGGGGTCGGTGGGCGGAGCCTCAGGCGGGGCAATAAGGCCCAGCGTGATGGCCTGTTTCGTCAACTCAGCCGTGGTACGGACACCGAGCTCCTTCGAGATTCTGGCCTTATGGAATTCGATGGTTTTGACCGTCACATTGATCGCGGAGGCGATTTCCTTGTTGGATTTGCCTTCCGCTACCAGCTGCAGGACTTCTCTTTGTCGCAGACTCAAGATTACAGCCGGATTTTTCGGTCTCATTGAGGGCTCTAGCGGTGATCCGATTGCCTGATCGACGAGATTCTGCGCGACGACCGGCGAAATGTAGGTTCGGCCATTCAAGACCTCTTTCGCAGCGAACAACAGCTCGTCCGCCACCGAGGACTTGAGCACATAGCCCCCGACCCCAATACGAAATGCCTCATTTACAAAATGCTGCTCCGCATGCATCGTTAAGATGATGATCTTGACTTCCGGGCAGGATTTCTTCAGATGGCGGCAGGCATCCAGCCCATTCAGCAGGGGGAGGGAAATATCAACCAATGCGAGATCAGGTCGAAGCTTTTCAACCGCTTCAATGAAGCTGCGGCCGTCCGATGGTGTCGCGACCACACTATATTCCTTCTCCAAGATCTTGACGACACCTTCGGCAACAAGACGATGGTCATCAGCCACGATAACTTGCGGCTTCATGTTGATCGACTCCTTTCCCAAGGCAACGTACGATTGAAGTAGTACCCCATGAAGGTGGTGGTAGCGACTTGCTTATGTCACGCGCACCTAGGGTCTCCACTATACAAGGATACCGGCTTCCTTGTCACTACTCGAGCTAGAGGGTAGGATGAAGTCCCCTAAGAAATGCATAGACAAACTGTTCCTGTAAGCGATCGAATAACAAGGTCGATGAGTGAAAAGGTCGACGCGCGCGACGGTGCGACGACCACCTTGTTTGAGTGGTGTCCACGGGCTCGCTGTTCAATGCACTAGGGAGCTCCCTGGAGCCGCAGGAAGAGATTCCACACTATAAATCCCTTCTTGATGCCTGCTGTTTAGGATCAGGGCATCGGCATTAATCTGTCGAGGAGGGTTATGCGTTGCCAGACAGGTCCCGCTCGCCTTCATCGGATTTCGGTGGCGTGGCTCCTGTCACACGATCCTAGGTAACATGACTACTATTCGGGGAAGAGATCGGGCGGTCGCAATCCTGCTATCCTTTTTAATCGGCCTCTCTCCCGTGGGTGCGTTCGCCGGAGAAGACAAGACCCCCGAAGCAGGCAGGGAGTTTCGCACCACCCTGTTTGGCGAGGAAATCTATGTTGCCCCGCGGGATCGCCGCAGTGTCACCGCAGTGAACTTTGGTATTAACTGGATTCCTAATGGACCAAGTCAGATGGAAATGCTTCCCTTCGGCGCCTTGTATGTCTGGCGGAATTGGGACGAAGACAATAGGCGACTCCGAGGCACGTTCTCTGGCGTGGTCAACGACCTCGATTACACGATCGGACTCCGGTCGCTCCCCAACTGGTCTCTGATCTTTACGCTTGATAATTTCATTGCTCCTATTGGGCGTTCAGAATATGTCGAGGGACAACGCATCAAAGAATCGGAGCTCGAATGGAGCTATGCCTTCGCAGGCTTCGGAGTCGGGTATCGCTTTCCTTTCACACCCTTCGAGCAAGACAGTGCGATCAATGTGTTTCTGACCTATGAACCTGGGTTTCGATGGTTTAAAGGCACGAAAACAACCTCCCCACAGTATGGGGTCCCTAAAGATACATATGAAGGGCGGTTTCACGGAAAGATTCGTTGGGATGCCCTCGTCCGCAATCTCATGGAGCTCCCTCATCGGGGATTCTCGGTGGGTGGAGATGCCATTTATGGACGGCGGGCACAGTGGGGTGCATGGGGCGGCGCGCCGTTTGACACACCGGATTTCAAGAACGAACAAAACTATACGTTGGCATCCGCCTACGCCATATTTGCAAACGGACTTCCAGCCATCGAGAGCGACCACCATCGATTGATCACCAGTCTGTATGGTGGTATCGGAAAGGATCTCGACCGCTTCAGCGCGTTTCGGCTTCCAGGGAGACCGACCGGATACGAATGGGAGGCATTGTCATTGCCTATGATGCCCGGGGTGCAGTTCAACGAGCTGTTCCCGCGACGCTATGCCATAGCCAGCCTCACATATCGGTACGAGGCGCTGTTTTTTCTCTATCCCTATGTGACGGCCACCTACGGTCTCGTTGAACGGCCTCGGTTCACTCCCCAAGGCATTAGAAATTCGACCGATTCATTACCGGCTGTCGGTGGAGGTGTCGTCACGGGAGCCCCTTGGAAATCTCAGATCGAACTCAACTATAGTTACAACTTCGGCATTTTTCGCGACCCGGGCGGAGCTCCGCCGACCAAGGGAGGAAGTGGAGCGTTTATTTTCTGGGCGAAGACATTGTGACTGATTATCCTATTCTCCTGCGCGAGGCCTCTCGGTTCGCCTCAGGAGCCTCCATCGCGCCCTCAATTCTTTTGACCTGAGACAGCGCCGCGAAGCAAAAAATTACGCGTCATCGTCTCTCCGGTCACCCTCTCCAGCCCGCGCGTGAACGATGATCTCTCCCCTCTCCGCATCCAGGCTGATTCGATCACCTTCCTTGAGCCTCGTGGTAATGCCAGGCACATTTGCGACCGTCGGCAATCCGTACTCGCGGGCAATGATGGCCCCATGTGAGAGGGTCCCGCCCATCTCGGCAATCAGCCCTGCTGCCAGGCCAAACAATGGCGCCAACCCAGGATCGATGACCGAGACGACAAGAATATCGCCACGGCCGACTCGACTCCAATCCTCCATCGATCGAACGAAGCGAACCGGTCCTGCCACCTGTCCTGCACTGACGGGAATACCGTGTAAAATCCCTCCCAACGCTACAACGGAGAATGCCTCTGTGCAGCGGACCGCGTCTTTCCAATTCCGAATCGTGTCAGGAACGCTGGTCGTGGCGTAACGGTCTCTCTCGGCCCGGCGTGCCTGAATCATTCCTTGCCAATCTCTCGATCCTCCGGCTAATAAATCGGCGCGTTCTGCCATCGTGACGTAAAAAATGTCCTCTCGCGACGAGAGTTGTCTACGTTCAACCAGCCATTCACCGAGGCGAAGCAGGAGGCTGCGTACCGCTGCCGAGTAATACATCAGATGATGTCGGTTCGCCTCTCGCAGGGCGAAAAATCGGCAAAGCCGCCGATACCACCAGGAAAAGATGACCCACCGATGGAATCGCCAGCCGAGCCTGGCGCGAATCTCTGCAAGCGCCCGTTCCCGCACCACTGTTTGACGCTGAAGAATGTCCGCCGGGGTGACACTACTTGAGGTCAGGATTTGTGTTCGCAATACCTCCAGCAATAACTCCGGTTGATCCGCAAACCGAGGCGACATGACGTCCGACTCACCGATTCCACGATGGCCATAGTCTTCGAGATACCGGTTGAAGGCACGGAGAACATCAGTCCCCTCGAGCTGGCGACGAACCTCAACCGGATCCCATCTCTTGGCGGTGAACCACGAAGTCGCTGAGGGGTTGTCTCGAGCCAGGTTCGCTATTTCCGCCAACCGGAAAATCTGTTGCGCGCTGATCACCGCCGCCTGGCCCTGCAGCGCCCCATTCAACAAGACTCTCCAATCTTTACCTAGCCAGTCAGGCAGAAATCCGCCTAGCGCTTGCAAACACTGCGATACCCCTCCCGCAATTCCAAACGTCAGTTCGTGTTCATCAAGCCATTGTCCGATGGCATCGAGGCGCAGGGCGATGTCTTCTTCGGAGACAGTCCGAAGCCGATCGACGCGATGCTCGACCGCCATCGCTTTCATACTTGAGAACCAGGCTGGCCCATAGCGCACCGCCTTTCTCATCTCGAGCATCATCACGACCGCGGCACGGACGAACGCGAGCCATCCGATCGGATAGGCCTCCGGCACCCTGGTAAGGATTTCTCCTCCCATCTGCTCCGCCAACAATGAGGGATTTCCCCGCAATTGTGCGATGAGGGAATGAAACAGCGTCATATTGATGTAGGGACGACCCTGGAACGTTCGGACCGATGAAATCCCTTCGGGAATTCGGCAGCCCAGGCGTCGATAGGGTGAAATAATGTAACGCTCCATGAATAGTTCGAGGAACGAAAGTCCGAGCGGGCTCGGCAGCTCCGGCAGGGTTTCTTTGAAGTTGGCACGCGACCATTCGCAGTCATCATTGGTCAGCTCGAGGGATCGATTCAGACCCGGGATTGGGCGGGTTTGGAGCAGCCAGAGGCCGCGATCATCGTAGAGCCATTCGAGATCCACTGGATAGCCGAATATCTTTTCAATCCGTTTGGCCGTACGGGCCAGCTCGAACAGTCGGTCGTCCGACAACGTGGCGCGGCCCACTGCATCATTCGGCAGCGGCACGTCGCGAAGACCTTGGTCAGTCACCCGCAGCGCCTCAACCTGCCCACTGATCGTCCTTTCACGAATCCAGATAGGCTGACCATTCTCGGCCATCTCAACCACATACTGGTCCGGCGTCACGCGCCCATCGACGAGAGCTGATCCAAGCCCGGCAACGGCATTGATCACCACCTGAGTCGCTCGTCCTGTGAGGGGATGGATGGAATAGGCCACCCCGGCGGCCCGCGCCTCTAACAATGGTTGAATCACGACGGCCATGGCGAGAGAGGTTCCGCTCAATCCCGACGTCGCGTGATAATTCAGAACCCGTTCATCCCAAATCGACATCCACAGATCCTTCAGCGCCAAGCCCATCTCTTCCAACGGGATGCCGAGTCGCGTACGATAGATTCCTGCAAAGCTCGCCTGTGCTCCATCCTCGTTCGTCGCTGACGATCTCACAGCCCACAACCCATGAGACGGCAAATCGAGCCGTCGCATCTGTTCGACAATCCGAGATATCAATTCAGCGATGTCGGCGTTTTGAATGATCGTGCGGGAGTGGAAGAGTATCCGTTCGCGTTCGACCCCGGACGAATGCAGAGCTGCCTGCCACTGTTTTGCTGGAGAGAAACCGGACGCGCGGAACGCGTGATCGTATGCTTCCGTCGTCACGCAGAATCCCCAAGGAACAGGAAATCCTTCTGCAAGGAGACGTGCTAAGCCTACGGCTTTTCTTCCGACAAGAGATGGTTGAGTGCATGTGGCCAAAGGAAGCAGGAGAGGGCGATCCATTGAAATGGATACTACCTAGCAGACTGCGGAAAAACAATTTTCGATCGCTGTTTGCCTCCAAGCAAGGCCGTAGCGAGTGAAGGACCGAGGAGGTACAGACCGCCCTTCGTATGGCCCGTTCGCCCTTTACCTACGCCTTGGCGAACGGAACCCCCCCTCAAGTCATTCCGACATCCGAGCGTTCTCTTCTGTGCGTTAGGGTCTGAACGATGCGAGAACGCTGCATGGGAAAAGGCGTGTTTCGGCCCGCCGGGGGCCGAGCGGGTGAGAAGAGCGACTTCAGCATCCTGCTAGAGCACGAGGAGGAGGTAAAGGTCATTCACGTTCGTGCCGGTGGGTCCGGTGAGGATGAGCTGCTGGAGCCTCTTCAATGCGGGATAGGTGTTGTGGCACTTCAACGCGCTCTTGAGATCCACCGAGAGGCGCTGTGCGCGGGCCAAAGTATTACCATCGACCACGGCTCCAGCCGCGTCAGTTGGACCATCGGTGCCATCGGTGCCGATTGCCACCACCCACACCTTGACCAGGCCCCCGACTTCCAGAGCGGCGGCTGCGGCGAATTCTTGTGCTCGTCCGCCGGTTCCTTTTCCGGTGACGGTCACGGTGGTTTCCCCACCGGCCACCACACAACAGGGCCTCTGTAAGGTTTGCCCTTGCGCACAATATTCTTCGCCATGGCTCCGAATCGCTTTCCCTCCTCTTGGGCCTCTCCGGTTAAAGACTGTGTATGCACGAAGGTTCGAAGACCTGCCTCTCTGGCTGCATGGATAACAGCAGTGACGGCCATGGTGTTGTTCCCTACGATGTGCTGATGAACTCGACGGAACAGGGGGGAGCCGGGCTTTGGAGTTTCACTTGCGAATCCCTGACAGCCACGGTCGAAATGTTGACGCACTCGTCGAGGGACCGCCCGCCAGATGCGATAACGTTTCAGGATCGCGACAGCGTCTTGATAGGTCGTGGGATCTGGGACTGTCGGCCCTGAGGCGATGGCGCTGAGGTCGTCACCCAACACATCGGACAGAATCAGCGTCACCACGGTGGCCTCGGTCAACTCGGCGAGACGTCCGCCTTTGATGCGCGAGAGATGTTTTCGTACGGTATTGATTTCGCGGATACTCGCTCCGCATCGCAAGAGTGCCTGCGTGGTCCGCTGCTTGTCGGCTAATGTGATCCCTGCGACCGGAGCCGGCAATAAGCTGGAGGCCCCGCCCGAGAGGAGCACGATCAAGAGGTCGCGCCGACCGAGTCCTGCAACCATGGCACAGAGCCTGGCGGCCGCCTGCTGACCGGACCGATCGGGAACTGGGTGGCCGGCTTCCGCCACGACGATCCGTTTCATCGGCAGGCCATGGCCGTGCTTCACCACGACAAACCCGCTATGCACCCGACGCCCCAGCTGCCGTTCTACCGCCTGGGCCATCGAGGCCGTCGCCTTCCCAGCCCCGACCACGACCACACGCTCATAGCGACGCAAGTCATACCGACGCCGTCCGATAATCAACTCCTCGCCGTTTCTGGAAATGGCGCGACCGACCGCCGTACAGGCGTCGACCGCATCCAGTCCTCGCACGAGTAATTTCTTCAGAAGCGGCCGGATAGGAGAGGAAGGAATCTGCATCATGCTGGCGATAGACTAGCAGGCTGCAGAAAATTATGCAGGCTCGCAGGAAATCCAATGACCCTCATGTCTGGTACAACAGGGCACACCCCCCGCAGGATAGCCGCACGAGACAGGTTGAGGTTAAGGTTGAGCGAAGACCTGACTTTCTTCCTCTCAGCCTTAACCTTCCGATAACGCTGGCGGACTTTTTCAGCATCCTGCTAGGGAGTCTTGTCTTGCTTGAAGCAACGGGCAGGACAAGTCTGCCGCGGGACTCTCATCTGGTAGGTCCCGCGTGGAAGCGCATCCTTCTTGAATTCAGGATTCAGCATCTTGAGTTCCAAGAAGTAGGTTCCGTACTCCTCGGCAATCGAGGTGAGGGCTCGTTGGGAATCCTTCACATTGACGGTGACCGTTTCGGTTTCCATGGGCATGTACAGGTCTTTCTTGCTTAGCCCCAAATACTTTTCCGGTTGCGAATAGATTTCCTTGGCCGCGATGATTCTCGGGACGTAACGCATCGTTTCCCGTGGCCCATGCATCTTCCAATAGTCGGTAATATTCTGTTCCTTCAGCAACCGACGCACTCGTTCTTCACCGGCATTATACGAGGCCATGGCCATGAACCAATCGTTTTTCTGGAAATCCTTGAGATAGCGCAAATACTTGACCGCCGCTTCCGTCGACATTTCTAAATTGCGACGATCGTCGCGAACTGCGTCGCTCTTGAGAAGATAGCGTCGCCCGGTGGAAGGGATGAACTGCCATGGTCCCGACGCTTTCGCCTTTGAATAGGCAGCGGACACGCACTTGCTCTCCACCAGCAACATATACTTCAGATCGTCCGGCAACCCGGCATCGGCCAACTGTTTTTCGGCTGGTGGGAAACAACGCCCGGTGCGTTTGGCGAGGATGATACTTTCACCCTGGTCTTCCAAGAATTGATAGAACTCATACTCAATGCGTTCTCGCACCTGCCAGTTATCGAGCGGAACGGGTTGGCCGGCAAACGTCAGCTTCTCTGGTAGTTTGAATGAACTGAGGAAATAGCGCTCTCCCTCCCGTTTGATTTCCGGAAGAATGACGAGACGATCCTCTGGCTCATTGGGGTTTTCAAGGGGATCGATCAGGATCACCTCACGCTCCGATTCTCCATTGGCTCCGGATCGAGGCGCACTTTCCTTCGTCTCGGGATGTTCAGGCTGCGGCTGTGCCCCTATCGCAATCGGAAGCGTTGCTACCATCCACAACCCGCTGATCGCCAGTGCCCGTCGAACCCACGTCGTCATGCCAATCCTACCTCCCCATATGCGGTGAACAATCCGAAGTCGAGCCCACATGCTAACAGCATGGCCAGGGACCGGCAAGCATGATCGACTTTCGGATTCGTGTTAGACTGCCTCGGCCTATGCGTGCACTGACCCTCCTCAATGATCGCATCGCCCACTGCTCCGTCTGTCCTCGACTCGTCACGTATCGGGAGGCGATCGCCAGAGAGAAACGGAAGCAGTTTGAAGACTGGACATACTGGGGTCGCCCTGTTCCTGGATTTGGGGACTCACATGCGCGCCTCTATGTCCTGGGCCTCGCGCCAGCTGCGCATGGCGGCAACCGGACTGGACGGGTATTTACAGGCGATCGCAGCGGGGACTGGCTGTATGACGCCTTGCATCGATTCGGCTTTGCCAACCAACCCAACTCTCACCACCGGGATGACGGGCTGAAGTTATCAGATTGTTACATTGGCGCCACTGTCCGTTGTGCGCCACCAGACAACAAACCGGCTCCTGATGAATTCAAGGCCTGCCGCGCCTATCTCAAGGAAGAACTCCGACTGTTACGGAAGATCCGAGTGGTTGTGGCGCTGGGCAAGGTTGCATTCGACCACTACTTGAAAGCCTGTCGTGATGAGGGGTCGCAACTTCCTTCACCGCTCCCGAAGTTTTCCCATGGAAGCGTACAGGTCCTTCCATGGGGCATCACATTGATCGGCTCATACCATCCGAGCCAGCAAAACACCTTCACCGGCCTATTGACCAGGCCGATGTTTCACCACATCTTCGCGACAGCTCGACATCGACTTGCCGAACCGGAACACACACAACCCAGTTAATAGCAGCTGCTGAAAAACTGTTGTGGCACGCGAGAACTTTGATGGTTCCCATATGTGGCACAACAGAAGAACCCTACCCCAGGATGCGCAAAAAGGCCGTCCAGCAAGGCCGCAGCCGATGAAAGCACCGGAGGCGTAGCATTTCCTCACCCGCCCACCCCAAGCTTCCAAGACAGCTTGTTCTCCGAGCGGGCTACGTTGAGGATGTTTTCGAGGCAAGAACGCCGCATGGGAAAAAGCGCGTCTCGGCGCGCGGGGGTTGGGTGGGTGAAAAACGCGACTTTTTCAGCGTCCTGCTAGGTTTTACTTCTTGGTTTGTGCGTCCCAGTCCACCAGGAACTTTTTGAGTCCGCTATCCGTCAACGGATGCTTTACCATCTGCTGAAAAATCGAGAAGGGCATCGTGCAGATATGCCCGCCAGCCAGCGCAGCCTCGACCACGTGCTGAGGATGGCGTACGCTGGCCACCAGCACCTGGGTTTTAAAATCGTAATTACGGTAGATGGTCAATATCTGGCGAATCAGCTCCATCCCATTTGAACTGATGTCGTCAAGTCGCCCGATGAAGGGTGAGACGCACCAGGCACCGGCTTTTGCTGCGAGGAGTGCCTGGGTTGGAGAAAAGCACAGGGTGACATTCACCTTAATACCCTCGGCAGTCATTCGTTTGGTGGCCTTCAACCCCTCCGCAATCAAGGGTACCTTCACCACAATATTCTTATGGATCTTCGCGAGTTCCTTCCCTTCCTTTACCATGGCATCGGCTTCGAGACTGACGACCTCTGCGCTGACCGGCCCATCCACGATGTTGCAAATCTCGACCAGGACCTCACGGAACACGCGTCCTTCTTTCGCCACGAGCGAAGGGTTTGTCGTGACACCGTCCAAGAGGCCCAGACTCGCGGCTTCCTGAATGTCTTTCACGCTTGCGGTATCAAGATAGAATTTCATGGTGGTATCCTTTCATATCCCGGCGACCTTGGCCGAGTTTCATCATAGGTGTGAATATTCTGGAAGCAGCCTCTCCCTACGATATCACGACCTCCTTGCGAAACCGGTTTGACAGGTCTCCGGACGGCGGTTAGAATCCTTTCGCCAATGGAATGGCTCGCAACGAGTCGTTCCATCGAGGGTTGACACTGATTGGGGAAACATCTTATGCGACGATCTTCGTGGATTCTCCTCAGCTGCCTGCTCCTCAATGCCTGCGGGGGAAGCAACCCCTACTTGGAAGCTTCTCTCAAACCAGCCGAACTCCAAGGCAAAGACAAGGCCTGGTTCGATAAAAACTGGGGTGCCCCTGATGGGAAAGCCCCCGGTTGGTTTGGCAAAGAAAAATGGACCTACTATCGAATCGCCGGAGGAAAGTCAGGTCCAGCCCTCTTTAACTTCTCTCCCAATCAATGCCAGATCACCCTCACATTCGACAAAGAAGAAAAGCTTTCCGATTATAGTTATTCGGGCTGTTAACTAGCGAGCTGTTGCTGAAACTTGTGCGCACACGATCGACTACAGAAGTAATAGGTCTGGCCTCCGATATCTTCCGTTACCGCTGCTCCTCTTGGAACGAATACCCGACAGACGGGATCCTGCACCATGTGATTCTTACCTGGAGGAAGACATTCCGGCTCACCCTGCCACTTAAATTCTCGCAAGGCGCGCCGCAGGAGGAAATACAGCACGACAAGGAGCAAAAAAACGAGGATAATTCTATACATGGTAGAGACCTCTCATTAACCCCACAATCCTATGGGACCGCTTTCTCACTGTCAAGGATTTCATAGCCTGTTCCGGCTGATCAGCCAAAATGCTCTCCTCCAGCCACGCCCTGCTCAAATGGCCTAGCCTGACAGGTCTATTTCCCCAGAAGACCAGTACTTCAGATGGATATGCTTCCATTTTTTAGCGTGATAGAGTGTGCCCATGACGATCTGCGATAAATGCCGCGGGGCGATGTTACCGGAACGGGCTGTGGATCTGAACGCAGGACTCGCGATCACAGTGTTTGCATGTTTGAACTGTGGTCGTCGGAAATCAGCGGACCAGGAACCTCGTCCTATTACCGCGAGACATTAACCCGCGCTATGACAGAGCCGAAACCGCTCACGTACGACGAGCATAAGGCAGCTGAAGCTGCCTTCCGGGGGTATCCGCCCAATGCTGATTGGACGGGCTCTGCCCAGGAAATTTATACTTGTCTGTCTGCAGCGATGGCGAAGCGAAGAGCCACTGCTCCTAACCTCGCGATGAAGCGGGACCTTGAGGAAGTCGGTCGGTAACTCGTGAAGTTCCCCTCCCGTAAGTCCATGCGAGTCCCCCGAGATATCCTGATCATCGGTCCATTCCGCTCTCGCCTGGTTCGCAGGACAGCAGGGTACTAGACCATCGCCTGCCCACGGTACGGAACCTCCATGAGACATTCACTCCCGCGCTATGCGGTGGTCGAACCTCGTCTCGTGAGTTTCTGATCGATATGAACCAGACGACGCCTCACCTGAAGGTGCGTCACGACAGCAGATGGCTACTGGTCATGTAAGAGGAAAGGACAAGAAGGAGAACTATCGGAGACTCAGTACATCCATCATGTCGTACAAGCCAGGAGGTTGCCGGATCACCCACTGAGCGGCACGCAAGGCGCCTCCCGCGAAGGTGTCCCGGCTACTCGCTCGATGCGTCACTTCGATGCGCTCGCCCATCCCGCCAAAGAGAACTGTATGGTCGCCTACAATGTCGCCGGCACGGATGGTTTGGATCCCGATCTCACCTTTCTTCCGTTCCCCGATGAGACCTTTTCTGGCATAAACGCCAACCTGATCCAGATCGCGATTTACTGCTTTCGCCAACACTTCTGCGATCTTGAGTGCCGTGCCGCTCGGCGCATCTTTTTTCAGACGATGATGTGCTTCAATCACTTCAATATCGTATTCGTCACCAAGAGTTTTCGCCATCTCGCTGATGACCTTGCAGATCAGGTTGACGCCCACGCTCATGTTGGGGGACAACACGCAGGAAACTTGGCAGGCCAGTGATTTTAGCTCTTCGAGCTGGGAAGCGGAAAAACCCGTCGTGCCGATCACCATGGATCGCTTGTGCCGGGCTACCATGCGCAGATGATCTAGAGTCGCTTCGGGCGAGGAAAAATCGACGACCACTTGGCCTCGGTCAAGGAGCATCGCGAGTTCGTCAGTAATCGGGATACCTGCACGGCCACAGCCCGCTATCTCCCCGGCATCGTCGCCTATCGCATGATGGCCTTTCCCTTCGATCGCACCGGCCAGCGTCAAGGCAGCAGAATCTTTTATGAGCGCAACCAGCCGACAGCCCATGCGACCGGCAGCCCCTGCGACAATGACGTTGATCATAGAATGAACAACCCGGTCAAGACGATCCTGTTATATGAGGCCTGCGCCCTTTAACGCCTGCGTGAGTTGGTCCTTCGTTTCAGTCGCCATGGCACAGAGCGGCAGCCGCAATTCCGGATCGATTTTTCCCATCATGCCTAACGCGGTTTTCACGGGAATCGGATTGGTCTCATAAAAGAGCGCGGCGAAGAGTGGGGACAATGCGAAATGAATTCGACGCGACTCTTCGATGCCTCCACTCAAGAAGGCTTTGACCAATTGAGCCATCTCGGATGGCACGACGTTCGATGCCACGCTAATGACGCCTTTCCCTCCGACTGCCAGGATAGGCAGCGTCAGTGCATCATCTCCTGCGAGGATTGTCATCCGGTCCCCGCACGTGCTTGCAATCTCGGAGGCCTGTTGGACTGACCCGCTCCCCTCTTTGATCCCGACAATGCTTTCCAACCCACAAAGCCTTGCGACGGTGGAGGGCAGCATGTTCACACCAGTTCTTCCGGGAATGTTATACAAGACCTGCGGGAGATCCACGGATTCCGCGATAACTTTGTAATGTCGATACAGCCCCTCTTGCGTAGGCTTGTTGTAATAGGGCGTAATCACCAGCGCCCCGTCGGCACCTGCCTGCTTGGCATGTTTCGTGAGGGATACCGCTTCTTCCGTACTGTTGGAGCCGGTCCCGGCAATCACGGGGACGCGCCGTTTGGCCACCTCGACGGTCAATTCGATCACACGGTGGTGCTCCTGGTGCGAGAGAGTGGCGGATTCGCCGGTGGTGCCGCATGGCACAATCCCATTGGTACCATTGGCAATCTGCCATTCGATCAGGTCGCCGAATGCCCGTTCGTCAACCTTCCCATTTCTGAATGGGGTGACTATGGCAATCAATGCACCTGTAAACATGCTGACTCCTTCGCTGACGACGCGTGTGATGCGTCCGCTCCTCAGTCGAGAAATGCCGGAATCGTTTCGCCCTTCACCAAGTCCTCGTAGGTCTCTCTGGTCTTGATGACGTGAATCTCCTCGTCTTTGATCAAGACCTCCGGTACCCGTGGCCGCGAATTGTAATTGGAGGCCATCACAAATCCATAGGCTCCCGCACTCATCACCGCGAGCATGTCACCCGGGTTGACCTCCGGCAGAGACCGGTCCTTTGCAAGAAAATCGCCGGACTCACAGACCGGACCAACCACATCCACATGATGTTTGGCCCGCTGCAACACCGCCTGGGACAAGGGACGAATCTCGTGATAGGCCCCATAGAGGCTCGGTCTGATCAGGTCGTTCATTGCCGCATCGACAATAATGAACCGTTTTGCTTCTCCATCCTTCCGATACAACACCTTCGTCACGAGAATGCCGGCGTTGCCGACGATGACGCGGCCCGGCTCCATGATGAGAGTCACATTCAGATCTCGGAGGAGTGGCGACACGGCATCCGCAAGATCCTGCGGCAGCGGTGGTGTTTCGTCCGAATAGGTAATGCCAAGACCGCCCCCGATATTGACGTACCGGATGTTGATACCCTGGGCCTTCAAGGCTCCGACCAGCTTTACCACCTTTTTTACGGCCTCAACGAACGGCGTGACTTCCGTCAACTGCGACCCGATATGCTTATGAACCCCCACGACATCGATGTAGGCAAGTGAAGAAGCCAGTGTGAATTCTTCGAGGGCCCGATCTGCGGAGATCCCAAACTTGCTCTTCTTGAGACCGGTCGAAATGTAGGGGTGCGTTTTTGGATCGATATCGGGGTTGATGCGTAGGGCGACCCTCGCCTTGGTCCCGACGGAAGCCGCCACCTCATTGATCGCCTGCAGTTCGGCCGAGGATTCGACGTTGAACATGAGGATGTCCGCCTTCAAGGCCTCGCGAATCTCCTCGGCGTTCTTGCCGACGCCAGCAAATACGATCTTTGAGGGGGAAACGCCCGCTTTGAGCGCTCGAAAGAGTTCTCCGCCGGACACGATATCCACTCCGCTCCCTTCCTTTGCCATAAGACGAAGGATCGCAATATTGGAGTTGGCCTTCATGGCAAACGCAATGACATGGGGCAAGCTCTTGAAGGCTCCGTCATACGCCCGAAAGTGACGGACGAGGGTCGCATAGCTATAGATGTAGCAGGGCGTCCCCACCTCTTTCGCGATCCGGCTGACCGGCACCTGTTCACAATAGAGCTCACCCTCTCGATACTCGAAATTATGCATCCTGCAAATCCTCATTCAGAAGCTCGAGGCCTGAGAGCGAGAAACCCTGCAACGAGGCCTCGAAGGCGTCCCTAAATTTGCGATACCGGACCTTTACGTGTGGGATCGCGATCTTCATCGTGTCCGAATCCACCAAGGCCTTGAGAGCGTCGGGCGTCGCCAGTTTGAGATGCTCGAAGTTGACGATGATGTCCATGCGTGCCTGATCGGCCGCGTCCTTGATCCGCTTGATGAGTTCCTGAGCATTCAACTTGTCGAGGGTCCCCTCAAGATCCACGAACAGAGCAGCAAACTTGTCATGCCGTTTGGCCTTGATGTTGAGCACCAGGTGTTGTGCTGAGGGCGCTGTCGGATCGAAGCGCTGTTTCAGTGCATGCAAGGCACTGGGAATCAATTGCTCCTTGTCCAACACTGGGAGCTTTGCCTGGAGATTCTTCAACACTCCCGCCAGCGGCGACAGGGACCCTTTGGGACAGGACCGCTTGACCAGCTTTCGAAACTCCCGATTCATCTCCCATCGCGGAATAAGGCGCTGACTCGTGCCGGACAGCCGTTTCCAGATTGAAGGGAGCGAGTAGAATTCGTGGTTAGCCCAGTGGAACCCCTCTTGCAATTGCTCAGGCGTCATCCGGCTCGGCTGAAACACCACGTGTTTGCCGTCGTACTTCGCCCAGTCCCTATCAAAGATACGGCCGGCCTGTTGGTAGCGGTCGAACAGCGCGGTACCGGGAAGGGGAGTCAGGACATTGAAGTACGCCAGTTCCACTTGATTCTTCGTCAAGAAATCCACGGCCCGTTCGAATACGGACTCATCGTCGCTGTCGAATCCGAACACGATCCCGGGATTCACCATGATGCCATAGTCGTGGAACATCTTGATCTCCTGAGAAAACTTCCGGACTCGGTTGAACGGCTTGTTCGTTTCCTCCAGAGAGTCTTCATCGAGCGATTCCATCCCGACGAAGACTGACACGCAGCCGCTCTCGGCCGCAAGTTTGACCATCTCCTCGTCGTCGGCCAGGAACAGCGTGGACTGGCAGCCCCACTTGATCTTGAGCGGCTTCAGCGCGGCCCAGAGCTCACGACAATAGGCACGGTTGCTGTTGTGCAAGTCATCGACAAACGCCACGATGCTGCCGTCCTCGATTCCCACCCGAATCCGAAGAGCGGTGACGAAGGCGTTCCATAGCGGCTCGTCGCGTAGGCGCTCGATCAACTCACTGCGAATCCATCGCTGGACATTTCGAAGTTCCGTGACCACTTCCTGCACCGGCCGACGCCGCGTGGTCTTTCCGTTAAATGGGGATACGCTGCAGAACTCGCAGTCGAAATGGCAGCCTCGGGTTGTGAAACTACACTGCCTCGTCATGTACGAATCGGGGCTCAGCAATTCAACACGGGGGCTCTTGTACTGCTCCAGCGAGGGGAACGAAGTCATCTTATACATGCGCTGCATCGTCCCCGCCTCATAGTCCGCGACCAAATGCGGCCAGAGATCTTCGGCTTCACCACAAACGATCGCGTCGGCATACTGGAGCGCTTCATCAGGGCAGTATGTGGGATGGACACCTCCCATGACGATCGTCTTGCCTCGCTTGCGAAATTCCGTTGCGATCTCGTAGGCACGAGGCGCATAGCATGTCATGATGGAGAGCCCCACCATGTCACAGGGATAATCGAAATCGATGTCCTGGACCGCTTCATCGACGAGTTCGACTTTCCAATTCTCCGGCGTGTAAGCCGCAATCGTCGGCAAACTCAGCTTGGGAAACCACACGGCACGCCGCTCAGAGGCAGTCAGCCGATAAGGGTTATCCCGCGGATAGGGGTCCACCAGCAACAGCCGCTTGTCTGGCGCGTGCTTGGCCGCCGCTGCCTGCCCAACTGACTGACTATGCCGCGTGGGTTGAATAAGTTCCATGCGTTGATCCTCCTCGCCTCTAGCCGATTATCCGGCTAGGCAGGCCCGGTGATGACAGTCCATGATGACTAACGAGTTCCCACTGGTCGGAAGGGGGGAAGGTTGACATCCTGCCCCTGCAGCATTGGGGCCAGTGGTGGTTCGGCGGATTCAGCCTCCACTGCGGCCTCACGCTGCTTTTCCCCAGACGCCTCTATTTTTTTTTGCTGGGCAATGGTCGGATTCACGCCGACACTTTCAGGAGGAACCGGGGGCCCCACCGTCCCGCACCCGACCAACACTCCCGCGATCATACCACCCAAGACAGACGTGACGCTCTGCATGGAAGCGTTCATGAGAACATCCGCTCGAGTTCCTTGATGCGTTGCTCCACGCGCGTCCGGGCAGTTCCGCCTATCTGGGACTTTCGGTCTATCGCGGCAGTGACCGTTAACCGAGGGAAAAGACCCTTTTCAATGCGCTCGGAAAATGTCCGCAACTCCTCAAGAGAGAAGTCCGTGAGTTCACGGCCTTGATCCAATGCGGCCCGCACCAGTCGTCCCGTAATCGCATGCGCGTCGCGGAAAGGCACTCCTCTGCTCACAAGATAGTCCGCCACCTCCGTGGCCAGCATACCACCACCCTCAACTGCCTGCTTGAGGATGTCCCGATTCACGGTGAGCCGGCGCATCAGTTCCGTCAAGACCTCCAGCGACGCGGTGACGGTATCGAGGGCATCAAACAGCGCCGGCTTATCCTCTTGGAGATCTCGATTATAACTCAAAGGGAGGGCCTTGAGGGTCGTCAGCAGATTGACTAAATGACCGTAGACACGTCCCGTCTTACCCCGTATTAATTCCGGCACATCGGGATTCTTCTTCTGCGGCATCATACTGCTACCAGTACAAAACGCATCGGGAAGCTCGACGAATCGGAACTCCTGGGATGACCAGATAATCAATTCCTCACTGAGCCGGGACAGGTGCATCATCGTGATCGACAGCGCCGAGGCCACCTCGATCATGAAATCCCGATCGGACACGGCATCGAGACTATTTTGCGTCACGGTGGGAAAGCCCAACAGTCCGGCGGTGAACCGGCGATCGACCGGGTAGTTGGTTCCCGCGAGCGCCCCCGATCCCAACGGCATGACATTCAATCGCACCGCCGCATCACGGACACGTCCCTTGTCCCGCTCGATCATTTCCACATAGGCTAATAGGTGGTGCGCAAACAACACAGGCTGAGCGCGCTGGAGATGAGTATAGCCAGGCATGGCGACCGTTCGATTCGCCTTCCCCTTCGCCACCAAAACTCGTTGAAAATTTTCCAAATGCACCAAGAGCTGAGCGAGTTGATCCCGCACATAGAGGCGGACATCCAGTGCGACCTGATCGTTTCGGCTCCGGCCCGTATGCAGCTTGCCGCCGAGGGGACCGATCAATTCTGTCAGCCGGCGTTCAATCGCCATATGAATGTCTTCATCCTGCGGGGTGAAGCGAAAGCGGCCCCGATCCAGCTCCTTCTTCACCGATTCCAGCCCCCGCACGATCGTCCTGGTTTCAGAAGCGGTTAACACGCGCGCCTTTGCCAACGTTTTACAATGGGCGATGCTGCCCTGAATGTCATGGGCGTAGAGCCGGCGATCGACCGCCACCGAAACAGTGAACGCCTCAACGAGACGGTTCGTCTTGTGCCGAAATCGTCCACCCCACGCCTTCCCGTCTGCTGGACGTCGCGGGGGACGTCCGCTCTGTCGCCCCATTTAGAAAGAAGCCTTTCGCCGTTGCGCTCGAATCGCCAGGCGGAGCGCGTTCAACCGGATAAAACCTTCGGCATCCTTTTGCCGATAAACGTCGTCTTCCTCAAACGTCGCAATGTCGAGACGATAGAGGGAGTTCTTGGACTTCCGTCCGACCACCGTACAGTTGCCCTTGTACAACTTCACCAGCACGGTCCCCGAGACATCCTTCTGCGCCTCATCCATCGTTTTCTGAAGCATCTCGCGTTCCGGGCTAAACCAATAACCGTAATAGACCAGTTCAGCATAGCGTGGAATCAAACTGTCCCGAAGATGCAGCACCTCGCGATCCATCGTGAGCGACTCGAGCCCCCGATGGGCGGCATGCAGAATCGTCCCACCCGGCGTTTCATAGACGCCGCGCGACTTCATGCCGACGTACCGATTCTCGACCAGATCGACGCGGCCGACCCCATGTGCGCCACCCAACTTATTGAGGTGCGCCAACAGCGTCGCCGGGCTCATCTTCTTCCCGTCGACCGCTACCGGATCGCCACCCACATAGTCGATTTCGATTTCACGCGCCTTGTTGGGCGCCTGTTCCGGCGACACGGTCATTTGGAAGATTTCATCCGGGGGCGCCTTCCAGGGATCTTCGAGAATACCGCCCTCGTAACTCACGTGAAACAGGTTCAGATCCATGCTGTACGGTTTCGCCTTGGTGGCCGTCACGGGAATCCCATGTTGCTCGGCATATTCGATCAACTCACGGCGTGAGCGAAAGGCCCAATCTCGCCACGGGGCAATGATTTTGATCCTGGGATCCAACGCCATGTAGGTCAGTTCGAAACGAACTTGATCATTGCCCTTTCCCGTCGCTCCATGCGATACGGCCTCGGCCCCTTCTTTTTTGGCAATCTCAATCTGCCGACGAGCGATGAGCGGACGCGCGATGGAGGTCCCCAATAGGTAAAAGCCTTCGTACACCGCATTGGCACGCAGCATGGGGAACACATAGTCTTTGACAAACACTTCTCGCAGATCCTCGATATAGATGCGCTTGACGCCGAGTTTTTGCGCCTTGACCTTCACTGCTTTGAGGTCTTCTCCCTGTCCCAAGTCGGCACAAAACGCGATGACTTCGCAATCGTAGGTTTCTTGTAACCACTTCAAGATCACGGAGGTATCGAGCCCGCCTGAATAGGCCAGCACCACTTTCTTAATGACACGATTCATCGTCTCGTTCGACTCCTCTTGCCTAATAGGTTCGTTAAGATGGCCTTTTGCATATGTAGTCGATTCTCCGCCTGGTCGATGATGACCGACTGCAGACCGTCCAGCACGTCGGCGCTGATTTCTTCACCCCGGTGGGCAGGCAAACAGTGCATGACGATCGCATCGGGCTTCGCGCGATGCAATAGTCGGCTGTTCACTTGATAGGGAGCCAAGACTTTTAATCGTCGTGCATGCTCCCGCTCGCGTCCCATACTGATCCAGACATCGGTGTAGATGACGTCCGCTTCCTTCACAGCGACATGGGGATCGTGGCCGATCTCGATCACTGCACCGGTTTTTGCGGCCTCCATCCTAGCTCGATCAACGACATGTTGCTCCGGCTGATAACCAACCGGACAACCGAGGGTGATGACCATCCCCATCTTCGCCGCTGCCTCGATCAGTGAATTCGCCACGTTGTTGCCGTCGCCGATATAGGCGATCTTGATCCCCTTCAACCGGCCCTTCTTTTCTTGAATGGTCAGGAGATCCGAGAGAGCCTGACAAGGATGGCTCAGATCGGTCAATCCATTGATCACCGGCATCGTCGCTTCCCTGGCCCATTCCTCCACGATCGAGTGGTCATAGGTCCGGATGACGATCGCGTCGAGATAGCGAGACAACACGCGCGCCGTATCGGCAACACTTTCTCCGCGCGAGAGCTGGATGTCGGCCATGGGCAGGACCAGGGCGTGGCCACCCAATTGATTCATGCCCGCCTCGAATGACACCCTCGTCCTCGTCGAGGGTTTCTGGAACAGGAGCCCCAACGTTTTCCCGGGAAGCAAGGGATGAGGCTTCCCTCGTCGCTGCTTGTCTTTCAACAGGGCCGCTGACGTCAGTAGCGCCTCTATGTCAGCCTTGCTGATGGCCCCAACATCAATGAAGTCTTTCTTGCCGGCCTGCGCTCTTGTCGTTCGTTTCCTCATACCTGTCCTGTCCTATCGGCCCGAACGGCTTACGCCGCCTGCTTGCTGAAAATCTGACCAAGTGTCTCGAGCAAGCGATCGATTTCCGGCTGCGTGATGATGAGGGACGGTACGAACCGAAGCACGTGCTCGCCGGTCGCATTGATCAGAATGCCGCGGGCTAAACACTCACTCACGACGGCCTTCCCATCCATATCGAGTTCAACCCCCTGCAAGAGGCCGAGGCCCCGCACCTCTCGCACCACCCGGTGTCGTTCCTTACAGTCGGATAACCCCTTCGCAAAATACTCTCCCATCCGGCGAGCCTGTTCAAGCACTCGGCCTTCCAACAGGATACGACAAACGGCCAGGCCTGCCGCACAGGCGAGCGGGTTGCCGCCGAATGTCGAGGCATGGCTGCCGGGCGAGAACGCCTTCGCAACGGGGTCCGTCGCGAGACAGGCTCCGATGGGCACACCGCCACCCAACCCTTTTGCCAAAGTCATGATGTCAGGCTGTATCCCTAACTGCTCATAGGCGAAGAGCGTCCCGGTCCGTCCCATCCCAGTCTGCACTTCGTCGAAAATCAACAAGATATCTTTTTTGGCGCACAGATCTCTTACTTGCTTCAAATACTCGCGGTCCGCGACGTAGACGCCCCCTTCACCCTGAATTGGCTCGAGCATAACCGCCGCAGTCTTGTCGGTCACGGCCTGTTCCAGCTCTTCCAGATTATTGAAGTCAACATAGCTGAAACCAGGGAGCAATGGCTCGTAGCCTTTCTGAACTTTGTCCTGCCCTGTCGCTGTCAACGTCGCCATCGTCCGGCCATGGAACGAGTTCTTCATCGTGACAATCTCGAATCGCCCGGCCCCATACTTGTCATAGGAATAGCGGCGGGTCAGTTTGATCGCAGCTTCATTCGCCTCTGCCCCACTATTACAGAAGAACACCTTGTCGGCAAACGAGTGATCGACGAGGATTTGTGCCAGGTTCACTTGTGGCTCAGTGTAATAGAGGTTCGAGGCATGGATCAGCTGCGCGGCTTGGCGCTGGATCGCCTGGACCAGGTCCGGGTGACCATGCCCGAGGATGTTCACCGCAATTCCGGCGACGAAATCGATGTACTCTCGCCCCTCCAGGTCGTACACCTTCGTCCCACGCCCTCGCACGATCGAGAGCGGTTGATGCGTGTAAGTCTGCATCAAATATTGTGCGGCGTTCTGCTTCAGTTCTTCTGTCGGCATGACAGACGTATCCCCTTGTAAAGTAAGGGAAGGTAGCATAGCCCTGTCGATGGAAGCAACTTGAAAGGACTGGTGGACCTGTGGGACAAGGTCGCATTGCTTCTTTACCCAGGTGCTGTCTTGATTGTGATACTCTCTGTTGGATGAAATCCTGCTCGCAGTGCCAACAGCAGAACCAGGAGGACGCCAAATTCTGCTACCAGTGCGGAAATACACTGACGGTTGAGGCTGCACCGCCAATCACCACCCCCCTGACCCACACCGATGAAGATCTCTGGCGTCAATTCATCGGTCCCCACGCCGATCAGTATCTGAAACATTTTAAAAATTTCGGATTGGGAGAAGAACCGAAGTTCGTCCTGACGTGGAATTGGCCGGCCTTCCTCTATATTTCCTTCCTCTGGTTTCTCTACCGAAAAATGTACATCTACGCGCTGGTCTATGCGCTCGGTCCGATGATTTCCACTTACTTGACCAACGACCTCACCGTCGGTCTTGTCTGGAGCATCATGGCCGGAGCCACAGCGAATTACATATATTACTGGCACTGCCGCGAGCAGATTGGCGAGATCAAGAAAAACTCATGGACCGATCCGGCGAAGCAGGACGAAGCATTGAAGGAGGCTGGAGGGGTTCAGTCCTATGTGATCTGGGTCGGAGTCGCTGTCTACCTCCTTTTTGCAATGACGATGATCAAGGTGCTTCAGGACGGTCTGCCGGATGGGGATAGAATACCGATGAAACCCGCGAAACCTGCCTCAATGACGAGTGCGAAGAAGCCCATAACTTCCCAAATTTTTCTCGGGCTTGAAGAAGGCCCATAATCGAACCCTGTTGTTTTCAAAACACCATCGACCATACCCGCCTTGTGGTTCTCCCACATTCCGCTGTAGGAGCGATGAAGCTCTTTACTTTTCTTGGAATAAAGCTCCTGAAAGAGTTGTGCCGAATTTCCTCCCTACTGTCCCAAGATAGCATCGATTTTCTTGCCCCACATTTCCCTCACAATCTTATGCTTGGGACTTCGATTTTCTCTAAACCACTCTCTCACATGGCTGACAGCAGGTTCCTCTGCACTACAAAGCAAAAAATATTTTGCGAGGTCAATCGCTTCATCAATCGACCGTAGGAGCACAAAGACATCCCAGCAAGAATGTTCTAGCCCTCATAGCGCAAGGTTTAGAAGCCGAATTACCTTGGCATAGATGACATAGGATACCACTCGCCCTGATTCTTCCCGCAGGCAATCAAACCTTCCTTGATAAAACTGATGAATCTCAGAGAGCATAGAAATGTATTGACGATAACGACTTATGGTTTCTTTCGATTTCTCAGTGCACTCAGCATCCAACCCTAAATCCTTGTCTTGCTTCTTTCTAATAGAGTCCCAGGCTAAGGCCTTTATTGCAGCAGCTTGGGCTTCGGCACAATGAGCAAGGGTCTTAAAGCTTTGAGTTGTAATAGCTTCCTTGCCATCGGCTTGTAGTACGAATACACACCTCTTCTCGACGAGAAGCTCTCGCATTCCAGAATCAGATAACCGGAGGGTGAAGGCAGCATCTGGTACAGAGATGAGGTCGGACGCTCGATCTTTATTCTTAGAACTCATAAATTGATAAGACAGTTCAGATTCTAGGCCTGCAATACTTTTCCTGCAGGATGGTCAAAACGACTGTTCAGCAAGGCCGCAGCGAGTGAGGACCCGAGGCGTTCCCTCTGGGGTACGTTGAGGATCTGAACGATGCGAGAACGCCGCTGGCAGCCTTTTTCACCATCCTGCTACCGACTCCGTTGCCATCCGATCCACGACTGAAACCAACCGAAGTCTTGTGCATAGGCGGCCCCGCCTGAGTCAGAGGCTACCTGTTTCTGCTCGATCTGCGTATAGGTGCGCGGCCAGTTCTTTTGCCACCAGGATTTGAGTTCATCCGGGGCGTACGCCTGGCCATGCGGCTGAAGAATGCCTGCCGCCGCACAGACCGGCGCAATCAGCGGCCAGTAGCGATCTTTGCCGAGACCGAGACTGCGAAAGTGTTCGCGCAGCAGGAACACCACCCAGAGTTCGGCGCTGTGCTTTTTGTTATGTTTGAAGGGTTGGGTCTGTCGGAGCGGAACAGGATCGAATTGTTTGATGACTGAAGTATAGTCGGGACCTCCATAGCTCCCCGCCACCTCGGCAATGTCTTCCAGCATCTTTCCCAATTCAACCTCCGCGACTGATGAAGAAGCTGGCTCCTCGCCCATAGCTGCTTCTGCAAGAGGATTCGGCGTGGTCAGCAATTCGATCAGTGGCTTGAGTTCTCGAAGGCGAGCGGTTGCCGCTTTTAGAATCTGTTCCGATTCCAACCAATAATCGGGATCGTTCTTCGTGAGCCGTTCTCGTCCCGGCGGCGGAAGCACCGTCGGTACCCAATAGCGCATGAGCACAAAGAGGATGTAGTCGAACTGCCCGCCGACTTGCGCGATCCGATCGAACGCGTGGCTTGCCCGCATTTCCCGAAAGAAGGTATGCGCCCGGTCAGCCACGTGCAGACGTTTGCCGATCTCGTCCCACCAGGCCTCGAGCGTGGACCAGTTCATATCGGGATGCGGCGCGGTGGTCATTGCGGTGGCCTATCCTAGAGAGAGAAGATTGGGCGGCATGGTACTTCCGGTGTCTGGACGATTGCAACCAATGCGGCGCTGACCCAGCGGACGATCCTAGATCTCCGTGCTCACATAGGGCGCAGAATCAGGAGGAAGGAGGAAGGAGGAAGGAGAAGCTAGTCCGGCAAAACTCACTACTCAACAAGAGGTATGAACACGAGACACGTCAATCACCGGTGTTACTTTCCCCCCACATTGAATAATCTGTTCAATGCAGGAAAATTACGGCAACGGAATCACGGCAAGACGATTGTTCCCTCCGTCGCCGATCCACATATTCTGTTGATCGAAGATCAACCCCTTGGTCGTCGTCACGGAGTTGGCTGTCGGCGGCGTAACATTCGTTGAGGTAACGAAGCCCGGTTGGCCGATTTGCTTGGATGCCGACTGGTCGGTCGTGATCGGAAGGTCAAAAAACATGTCGGCTATTCGTACGGTCGCTGACGGCTAACAGATCGCCTTTCGCTGCCAGCGCGTTGGGAAACGCTAGAGTCTTGTCTGTCGGAGTGGTCGTATTGGTTTTATTTTGCAAACACGAAGTGAAGCTGGTTTGCCCCAGCACCGCAGCCGCGGAGGCGCCGGCTGTGGTCGGGATGCTGTCAAATCTCAACACGCGGTAATTGCCGCCGGCGGCGACGAAGAATGTGTCGCCATGACGCAGGATTTCATACGGACTGTTCAGTTTGATTGCCGTACATCCAGACATCTCGGTCACTATGTCCGGCTGGCCGATCACGTAGGAGGCGGTGGGATTACTGGTGGTGGGAATGGGGTCGAATACGAGTATTCGGTTGTTCCCTTGTTCGACAACGAATAACTGGTTGTCCGTGCAATAGGCGGCATAGGGCTGACTCAAGCCGTTCGCCGTCGTGACGGCGGTGTTCATCGAAAAATCGGGCTGGCCGATCACGAAATCCGCCACCGTGCCATTGGCGGTGGGAACTCGGTTGTAGACGAGAACCCGATTGTTGCTCCGGTCGGTAACGAACATCTTGCCGTTGGAGCAGACAGACATGTGGACATTCTCGTTAAACCCCGCCGCGGAAGCACCAGCGCCGGCATTCGCAGTGCCGGAGTAAAATTGGCCTGGCCCCCCACGATGTCCGGTAGGGCGGTGGCACCTTGCGGGATGGTATTGAAAATCATGACGCGATTATTCGCTCGATCGTTGACAAACAGTTTGACTCGGTTGCCATCATTGGGATCGATATACGCACCAATGGAATAAATATTATTCACACCGTTTGCCTTGACCGTTCCCCGTCACGATTGGCCAATCTCGAGACTGAATCGTTTTGAAACAGCACGAAAGGCGCCACGATCGACGTATTCAGCACTACCCCTGACCCGCCGAAATCGTTCGCCGAGGCCGGACTCCCACCATCGTCCGGATTGCACCCGACGACCAATAACAAGATCGCCAGGCCAGCAAAGTACTGTTTCAACATGTATGAATAAGTCATAGGGTTTCTCCCCCTACATTGGACTGACTTAGGAGTCGGGCCTTCAACCGTGTGCGTCAGTTTTCCCTGCGTGGTTACACGTAAGTCAATTTTTTTGACTCATCGTCAACTTGCCAAGCATGGTCGTTTCGGTCAACTGATTCCTGAAAGCATGCTCGACGCTAATTGATGATGCGCGTCATGCCGCGTGAATCGCTCACCTGCCCTTGACTTAGCGTGATGATGGTTTATGCTGACGCCGGTTGCTCGGTCCGTCATCTGCTCATGGAGGGTCTGGTTATGGCTCGATTGGTCCTGCTTCGTCATGGAGAGTCACAATGGAACCTGGAGAATCGTTTTACGGGATGGGTTGACGTCCCCTTGACGCCGCGAGGTGTGCAGGAGGCCAAAAACGCAGGAGATAAACTCCGCGGGTTTACGTTCGATCGTGCGTTTACCTCAGTCCTTGTGCGGGCGAACGAAACCCTCCGGCTGGTGCTCGATGCGATCGGTCAGCCGAATATCCCCGTCGAGAAGGACAAGGCCCTCAATGAACGGATGTACGGCGAGCTACAGGGATTGAACAAAGCCGAGACAGCGAAAAAATACGGCGAGGCCCAGGTGAAGATTTGGCGCCGAAGTTATGACGTGCGTCCCCCGGGGGGAGAAAGCCTGAAGGACACCGCGGAGCGTGTGCTGCCCTACTATGAACACACCATCAAGCCCCCTCTCTTGAAAGGGGAGACGATCCTCATTGCAGCGCACGGAAATAGCTTGCGGGCTCTGATTATGGAGCTGGAACAGCTCTCTCGAGAGCAAGTGCTGGAACTAAATATCCCGACGGGTGAGCCGCTGCTCTATGAGTTGGACGAGATTGGGAAGGTCGTCAATCATCGCTATCTCTGACTGGTTGCGGCGGGCCGAGAAATCCTTCTATCTCTTCCAATAATTTCTCGTAGTCGCCGGCACGAAATCGATCAGCAGAGTGATCAGGTTCCGCCCCTCTTCTTCTTTGACCAATGATTTCTTCCATCAACAGCGGAGTACCCTTGCACTCATCATAAGCGGACTTACCCTCAAGCAACTATACCGACGACTACAACTGCTTGACAGACAGTCCGATCGGTATCACTGCGACCAGGGCGACCGCTGCTTGCTTCGGCGGCATCGAGTCGGTTGACATGCCTCACTCCCTTGATCGTCCATGGTGGTGAGAAACATCCACTGCTGTGAGTGCGCTCAAGCAACTTGTCCAGGCCCACCCTCTATGCTAGAGTCCGCCGGCATGATTCGACGGATCGCCGCCTCATTTTCACAATGGACCTGCACCGCCAGTCTGCTGGCTATCTTGACCTCGGGCACCCTCGTGTTAGCACCTCAAGCCCAAGCCGACGAAAACCGTTGGGGGTTTGGAAGTGATCTGGGCCTTACGTCCGGAACAGTCAATGGCACGGTGTTCACCCTGGCATTCAGTGGTGACTACTACATCGATCGGAACTTCTCCATCGGACCTATGATGCAAATCAGTCCGATGGGCGATCTTTTCCAGATCTCTTTCGCCGGTGTCGGCCGCTATCACTTTCGTCTTAATAATGGCATCAACCTGGTGCCCTTCATGGGAATAGGTTTGCTCCACGCGGACCTGGACCGCGGCACTGGCCCTGGCAGAATCGACCGCAACGATACGAGCTGGTACATACCTATTGGCCTCTCACTGGAATACCAGGTTACCCATAATCTCGCCTTGTCTTCGACGTTGATCGTCAATCTCCACGACATCAGCCTCGCACCATCACTTCCTGAAAAAGACCACACGAGCGTTGCTCTGCTGTTTGGTTTCCGCTTCGGTCCCTAATAGTTAATAGGATGATGAGGGAAGCCCACGCTTCATTCACGCCCTCCACCTCCTAACCCGAAGTTCGCGACGACCTGCGGCAAATAGGCACCGGCACTTTCGCAGAGCCCTGCGAGGATACGGCACTCTGACAGGCTGATGAAATATCCGAGGATGCGGGGTGAAGCGGCAGTTATGCCGCTTTGGCCGGCTGCCAGCGCAGCCCGATGTGTAGCAGTTCTTGCAACAGATCTTTATAGGTATAGCCGGCTTTTTCTGCCGACTCGGCAAAATCTTCGTCGTGCGCGATCTGGGGATTCGGATTGGCTTCG